>MDTD01038238.1_pt1 | contig 46107 bp, 29 predicted proteins | sample 811221 | NCBI WGS metagenome assembly MDTD01 (sample SAMN05326646, study PRJNA326480) | marine metagenome | isolation source: seawater | place: Pacific Ocean: South West | collected 2011 | reverse complement strand
TTATTCATCGCCCCATATGTAACTGGCTTACTATATACGTTCACGCGTTGTTGACTTCCATTGACAATCAACCGGTCTGTCCGAGGGTTTCTGTTAGTAGAAGCAGAAATTTGAGTCGATTTTCGGGTTGCTATATGGTCGGCCATACTCCACGGTGTGTCTTGAAACATTATTACGATAAAAAATTACAAACAGGCGTTTATAACCTCAACATGTAATTTGAAAACATGACAGATAAGCCAATTCTAGCAGTTTCTTCTTGCCTATTAGGTCAAAGAGTTAGATACAACGGCGATGCTGCTGAATTCAGACCTCTTACAAGAAAGTGGGGCAAATTTTTGAAATTAGTCCCAGTATGTCCTGAAGTTGGAATTGGAATGGGGACTCCAAGACCCACAATTAGATTGGTAAAAACCAGCGATGGAATCACTATCAAAGACCCAAAAAACGATATCGACTACACTTCAGAAATGTCGGAATTTGCACAGATAAAATCTGATTATCTTGCAAGCATTGGAATTTCTGGATTTGTGTTCAAGAAAGATTCTCCAAGTTGTGGTCTTGAAAGGGTGAAAGTCTACAGGGAAAACAACCCACAAGCTACAAGGGATGGACGCGGATTATTCTCAATGATATTTACTTCCCTTTATCCACATATTCCTGTAATTGAAGAAGGACGCCTAACAGATCCTAAACAAGCTGAGCATTTCCTAGCTAGAGTACATTTCTTCCACCAGTGGCAAGAGATTGGAAAGGAAGGATGGAGTGCTGAGAAATTGATGGATTTCCATAATGAAAACAAATTATTCCTAGTCAGCCGTGAGCCAAGCTCTGAAACAGAATTAGGACAATTCATCACAACTCAATTTGAGCAAGGCGAACACCCAGATACAGTTGCACTCAGTTACATGACAAAAGCCCAAGAATATCTCTCTGTTCTAACCAAGGATGAACGAATTGCCCACGGTATGGAAAGAGTAATGGGCAAATTCTCTGATCGACTAAACTCTGATGAAAAACAGGAATTAGTTGAGGTCATTAATCACTTTAGAGAAGGAAGTATCCCAAGATACGCTCCAATGGTTTTGTTGAATCACTACATGAATAGATTCAATCTCAATGATAGGAGCTTAACCAGATTCACAAAGCCCGTTCCTATCGAATTAGGCCTGATGTCAAGGATTTGAGTTTACTCGTGCTCATCCATCGGTAACTCGACTACGATTGTTGGGATATTCATCTCTTTGGCAATCTCAATCATTCTATTTGTCCATACAGATCCTGGTCCAGGGAATGCAAGCAGGTGTGTAGCATTCTCTAGCATCATATGAGGAAGGTCGTTTGAGGCTTCAGGTCTTCCTGAATCAGTTCCATCGCTTTGTCTTGGCTGTTGCCATGCCTCGCTAAAAACCGCAATTGGAATGTTTAGATTTTCAGCCCAACGTTCTGCTAGATAATCAACTCCAGATGCTCCACCAACGATAACCAAATCTGGATATTCATTGTATTTCGTCCATGTTTCTAACTCATTTTCTATGAATGAATAATCATAAAATCTACTATTTCCGGTTACAACTAGGTTGACTACGGCTCCAGATTCATTCAAATCCTTACCTGCTAGGCTCCTAACTACTTCCCTACCACTCGTTCTCGTCATGTGCATGCTATATCGGTAAGGTGTTTTCAATATTTCCTCAAAATCCGGGTATTTTTACCGAAAAACAACAATTTTTTGAATATTTTTTCCTAAAATAGTCCTTTTTTCAGTCCGAGAATTTCCGAAAAATTAACAGTTTTTTGAAAAATTTGACCGCTTTTATCATAGATTAGTTTGACTTGGAGGGGTCATGGGATTCAAGCGTGTATTGATTGCCAACCGTGGAGAAATTGCCCTCAGAATCATGAGAGCCTTGAGGGATATGGGTATTGAGGCAGCGATTATCCATGGAAGGGAAGACCGCCTCTCTCTGCCTGTTAGAATGTCAGATGTTGCATATGCAAATTACAAAGACAATCCATTAGATTCCTATCTTGACATAGAATCTGTAGTCGCTGCTGCCAAGGAATTGGAATGTGATGCAGTGCACCCAGGATATGGATTCCTTGCAGAGAATGCAAAATTCGTAAAGAGATTGGAGGAGGAAGGAATTACTTTCATAGGTCCAAGTGCAGATGTAATCACTCTTCTTGGGGATAAAATCGAAGCGAGAGCAGCGATGGAAGCAGCCGGATTACCTACAGCAAAGGGTTCAAGCGAGCCGATTTCAAGCGCTGATGTGGCTAGACAGCTGGCTGATGAAATCGGTTATCCTGTCATCATCAAAGCAGCCGCAGGTGGTGGAGGAATTGGTATGCAGATTGTGGAAGAAGCATCCGAATTTGAAAGTGCATTGAAACTCTGCCAGTCGAGAGCTAAATCTGCTTTTGGAGATGACCGTGTCTTTGTTGAGAAATACATTATGGGTGCTCAACACGTGGAATTCCAGGTTTTAGCTGATGGAAAGAATGCAATTCACTTTGGTGAGAGGTTCTGCTCAATCCAAAGAAGACATCAGAAATTAGTAGAAGAAGGTCCATGGTTGACTGATGAAAAGAGAGCAGAAATAGGTGCATTGGTTTGTGCTGGAGCAGAATCGGTTGGTTACAAAGGTCTTGCAACATTTGAATTCTTGAGAGATGCTAACGGGGATTTTTACTTCTTAGAAGTCAATCCAAGAGTGCAAGTTGAACACACTGTTACAGAATTGATCACTGGACACAACCTGGTAGAACTTGGAATTAGGGTTGCTCAGGGTGAAGACTTGCCACTCGCCCAGGAAGACATCAAATGGAGAGGACACGCAATTCAATGCAGATTAAATGCTGAGGACACAGTGAATTTCGTGCCAAGTCCGGGCAGATTGTGGGATTGTCACTTCCCAAGCGGCTTTGGAATAAGGTGCGATACTCATGCCCATCCAGGCTATGAAATGCCGGGCTGTTTCGATTCCTTATTGGCTAAACTTCTAACATGGGGAGAGGATAGGGAATCAGCGGTTCGTAGAATGCGCTCTGCATTGGATGAGACAATAATTGAGGGAGTGGAGCACCTAATTCCACTACATCGAAGAATCATGGATGAAGAAGATTTCATCAATGGAGATATCACTATCAAATACATCGATGAGCATCCTGAACTACTTTTCTAGATTTGTGGCGTTCGGAAAGAGCAGATTGGAAATTTACAATAGATATTTTTCTCTTCAATATGTTTGAGTTAAATGTAGGATTCTTTTGGATTGAATCATGGCAGTTCTGAACATCGCAGTTTTTGGCTCAGATGATTTGTGTAAAAGCATTGCAAAGCCTAGCGACCATAGAGATGTGGACACGTATGTTTACAAGGAAAATGGAGCAAATGGGGCTAGGATTCTTTCTCTTATCAGACCGGTGAAATATCCTGAAAGATTGCGTCCACTGTTGAATTCGATTTCTGCTGCCAGAGTAGGAATGATCGAGGTAACTGGAGTCAATGCTGCACTTGGGGAAGCATTGGTTGCGTTTGCTAGTGGTGGAATTGAGGATGGATTAGTGATTATCAAACCGCCAGAAGGTGAATGGATAGATGAAGACCAAGTAAAGATGCTATTCAAGCAAGCGGGACTTGCAAACTGGACCTTTGAGAAAAATGATGGAATTGAATTGAGAAATAAGTTGTATGATTTGCTTGACAAATATGAATCAATTCTTGAGCAAGCAAATGACGCTCCACTTGTCATTCCTGTGGACCAATACTTCAACGTGAAAGGAATAGGTTTGGTAGCAATTGGTTATGTGCAATCAGGAACTTTGAATGTTCACGATGAATTGATTATGGTTCCAACAAGAGGTACAGGCTCAGCAAAATCCTTGCAGGTAATGGATGATGACGTTTCAAGCGCGATAAATGGCGATAGAGTCGGAGTTGCAATGAGGAATGCCAAGGAAGAGGATTTTTCAGGTGGAGCTTTGATTATGAGGCCAGGGGTTGATGATAAGAAAACTGGGACGGTAATTCCTGAGGCACTTGTTGAGCACAAGGTGTCGATTTTGAACATCAGCAAAAGCCCGTTCCAAAAGAGGGAGTTCAAACTAGGAGATGTAGTCCACATCTCGGTTGATTTACAATTCGTTGTAGGTAGGGTTCAATCAATTGATGAAGGTAGGGTAACAGTAGAATGGGATTCTCCAGTTTTCATCAGAAATGAAAACCCTCCAAACGCGGTCATTGCTCAATTGGATTCTCAACCGAGAATATACGGTTCAGCAGAAGTGAAACAAGCCTAATTTTTCGGCTAATCACATAGGATTCTGAAACCTCTTCGCGAGGCTTTCTATCTAGGATTACCTTGATAACCTGTTACACATGCTGGGAGGTGGGATGCAAGAAGAGAGCGGGCTGTTGAGCCTCTCGACTTCAGATGACAAAGAAGTCATCTCAAGGTTGAGAGCATCAGGAGCAAAGGGAAGAGTAAGCGCAATTCTTGATGAGCGCATGCTGTCTCTTGAAACCAAAACAGGTCAAGTCCTATCTGTAAAATTGGATAATATCTCCAGAGCAGATCATCACCATACTACCCTAATTCCATTTACTTACGCTTTCATCGGCGCTATGCTAGTATTGATTTCAATACGCAATTTAGTGGATCCAACTGCCAAGGCAGCATTCCTAACTCTCGGAATTTCACTGGTTTTTGGACATATAGTAACAAGAAGACCAACACTTACTATCACGTATAATGATGAGGATTGTTATGCAATCCATGGACCAGATTCGAAATTAATGGATATGACCTACTTGATTCAAAGGCTCAGAGAAGGGCTATCTTTGGATGATGCTAGAGCAGGGCTACAGACCTTGAATCAAGATACGGACTTTCCGATGACATCGGTTATTGCCGAGGAGATCAAAGAAGTCAAATTGCGTCAAAACCCAAACATCGGTATGTTCCTAGAACAAGAGCCAGAAGAGGATGAAGAGGATTCAGAATTCATGTTCCCTCAATTACTCGATGAGCCATCTGGAGAGCAAGTATTGCAATCTTTTGAAAGCGAAAGAATCACTCAAAGAAGGGATGGCTTGAAGGAGCGCGCATTAAGGAATATTGAGACAAGAAGGAATTACCTCACCGTACAGATTCCAACCGAGCAACTAATGCCGCCTAGGCAAGAAGAAACCTATCCCGTGCACGGAAATGATTTCTTAGATAGCGAGTTTAACTTTGGAGGGTTTGGTGAAGAGCAAACCTCTGCTTCAGAAAACGCAATGGATGATATGTTTGGTTTTGACTTTGGGCAAAGCATGGATTCAGAGCCTACAATTCCTGAGCCAGAGCCAATTATTCCAAGACAGATAAATCAAGAAAGTCATGTTCAGCCAACAATAGCCAACAAGTCATCTGCGCAAATGATTAGAGAGGCAAGAAATGAACGTAATTATGTTCCTTCATTTGCCAACCAAGAAGGATTCCATATTCCAAACACACAGGAAGAATATCAGCCTCCTAATGATCATAACATGATTTCTAACCAACCAGAATCAAGGTCGATTGTCAGGGATGCAATGAGATCCGGCTCAACACAAAACGATTCTCAAATTTCGAATACCTCAAGCAACCAAAAGGTCTTGCAAAAGAAAAAGCGAAGAGACCTATTCGTGAAGAAATCTCAGTCCAGCTCAAAAAATAGCACCTTCGTAAAGAAGTCTTCAGCACCTAATACAAACAACAGGATTTCATCAGTTGGCAGTGCAATAGTTAACTCAATCAGTGGTATCAGAAACAGAAATTCTTCAGATTATGCTCAAGAATATTCGGATGATGACTCACAAGTTGCACCAGGTCAGACCGTTCCGAACCTAATGACAAATCAATACCTCAAACTAAGGGCTTCTCAAGATGGTGAGGCAATGGTTGGAGGTCTTCGTGAGAATATCGAAAATTTAAGCGTCTCAAGAGGCGGAATCGTTGAGAACGATGTTGTCAGCGAAATGTATTCGCACCTAGGAAATGGAGTTAGATTAGATAGAAGAGTTGAGGGAGATAGACTGAAAGAACTTGAAGAAGTAAACCTTGGAGACTTTGAGCAACTAAATGCTGAATCTAGTTCAAACAAAAGTGGTATCGGCGGTCTGAAAAGGCTAGATTAATTCTGCCCAAATACAATATTTTCGTATTCTGTAACCCTTGAATTATACTCATCTTGGTCTAGTTCAAACAGCCTGTTGATGCTAAATGACTCCAGAGTAAATGATGCTGTAACCGTGGCATGAATGAGCGCTTCTCTAAGTTCTTGAATCGAAATATCTCCCCTGCCTTGTGCTAATCTAGCAGCAATGGTGCCGGCAAAAGTATCTCCACATCCAGTTGGATCAGTTAGATTCTTGGTTGGGTAAGCTGGCAAACTAATCAGTCCATCATCATGCCAAGCAAGTACTCCATGCTCGCCCTTTTTGACCACCAAGATTGAGGCACCAGTACTATTCCTTACATCTTCGCAAGCCTGCAAAAGATTGTCAGATCCTGAAAGCATCTTTATCTCTCCGTCATTTAATATGACTAAATCAACCTTTGAAAGAACATCCACTAACTCGTCTCTAGCAATATCAATCCAGAGATTCATTGAGTCCAGCATTGTTATTCTTTCAGGTTGGCTTTGTTCCAAGACGCTTTTTTGAATTGAAGGATGGAGATTTGCGCAAAAAGTAATCTGAGGCTTAGAGTGCTCAGTTGGTACTTTAGGATTGAAAAATTCAAACACATTCAATTTGGTATCATGGGTCTTTGCCTCAGCCATGGAGCCATGATAGGAGCCAGACCAGCGGAATGTTTCGCCTTCTGCAATTTCCAATCCATCGGTCTTGATGCCCGATGTTGAAAAGATTTTCAAATCGCTTTCTTTGAAGTCATTGCCAACAACTCCAACAAGGGCGACATTTCCACCATCGATCAGTTTGGAGTGGAATGAGCTTGCTAATGATCCATAGGTTGCAGAGCCACCAATTCCGTCTTCAATTGAACCAGCAGGTGTGCTGATTGTATCATAGGCAATGCTACCAACAACTAGAACATCTATGTCAGACATATTTGACGGGGGATAACAAGAGTCAATCAACCCTTCTATTGCTTTGCTAAACTACCTTGCTTTGTTTTTGAGCATGTTATTTCTAATCTCTTGAGCAATCTCCCATTCCTTCTGCTCCTCTTCATTCTCAGCAACAAATTGCGGAATAGGTATGGGTCTCATCATTGAATCTATGGCTACAAAGAAGAAGTAACCTTCACATATTTTTTCTCTCTTCCAATCTGATTTACTCATTGCTGAAGCGGTTACTTTTACACCAGCTGTGTGGGTACTTGTGAATACAACTTGTCCGGTAACTTCAAGCAAATCTCCCTGTTTAGCTGGAGAGATAAATTTCAGAGTATCAATCGATATTGTTACAAATTCTCTGTGAGCGAACTTAGCACATGCAATTCCTCCTGCTTTGTCCATAAGGGCTAGCAATCTACCGCCGAATAGAGTATTGTAGGAATTTGTATCTTGGGGAAAAACTTCCTCAATGAGTGTTATTGGCTCCTTTGTATGTGGTTCCATGTTCGTCCGAGAATGACTTTACTCATGAATGATTGTGTTGTTTAAGGGCTGATTGCCTCGTTTTTTGATTATTTATAAGATAAAGAAAGTAAACAAAATTCAGAGTCTCTCATTTTTACAATTTGATATATAAAAAACTGTATTTTTTTCATATACATTGATGAACGGATTGGATTTAGAATAATCATGGGGGGAAAAAATTGCATCGCTCTTGTCTCAGGAGGCATAGATTCCCCAGTAGCCGTAGCCAGGATGTTGAGGCTTGGATGGAAAATAAAACCAATCCACTGCAGCCAAGATCCAATAACTGGTCCTGAACCAGAATTGAAAACGATTCGTTGCATTCAAGCACTTCGAAAGGTGGACGGCAAGATTGGTGAAATTGCTCGAGAAAATATCGATGATGAAATGATAGTAGTTCCAGTGGCAGAAACTCTTTCTAAATTTACAGAAAAATGGTGTCACTCAGAATATTTTATTCACATGAAAAGGCTGTATAACGCAATTGCTGATGTGGCGAGCGAGTCGTATGAATCAACCCACTTACTCACAGGAGAAAACCTTGGTCAAGTATCCAGTCAGACCTTGGGAAATCTTGGCGCTGTCGAAGAAGTCACTTCGCTAACTCCGCTTCGCCCGCTCTTAGGTTTGGATAAAACCGTGATAACACATATGGCAAGAAAACTTGGTACCTTTGAAATTAGTTCAGGCCCTGAAGTCTGTGATGCTCTTGGTCCATCCATGCCTACAACGGTTGCGAACAAGGAATGGTTGGAGAAGAGCGAGGAAAGGCTTGGAGGATTGAGAAATCTAGCCATTGAAGCGTGGGCAAAAAGAAGAATCGTTTCCCTATAAGTAAAAATCCTCATTATCAGTGAACCAAACTGATTTTAGGGGGGTTATTCCTCGGATAAGTGTTAGGTGACTCTATGTCGATTGGAAACCGCAAAATTAAGACCGCATTATTCATCATCACATTGATGATTTTGACCCCTCTGGCTGGCGCAATCAATGTTACAACTTTTTCAGATGGTGCAAGCGAAACTGAGATTGAAATTAGAGATGCAAGAGATTGGACAAATACCGAAGATGGTTCAATACAAATTCCAGCAACGGATACTGTTACAGGCGCCACTATGAGCATCGGTGCAGACATGGCAGAACATCAGGCAAATGTGAGAATCGACGTCGACACTATGCCCCGAGTTTGGAATCCTCTGTACAATGGTCAGTTGACACAATTTTCATCCAAAGGAGACTTCAAGTTTGAAGAAGGAACTACCTCCACAGCTGTGGAGTTGACATCCAACGGAATCCTCTCTGATTTCGAAGGAACAAGAGGTGGTTTCCAAGATGCGACAATCCCACTACCGCAGAACGGTCAGGGCTGGTCTCACGGTGCACTATCAGGAGGCGGGGTCATCTCTACCAATTGTAAGTCTGGAGATGATTGCTGGGGGACAAATTTGCAAGACGATGACTATACCGATGACCACGGCGGCGCAATATTGTGGTCGATGACATCACCTGCTCTTTTCGTCGATCCTACTTACACGTCCAAGAAGGCTTACTTCGATTCATGGCATTCTTTGCAAACCATCACCACCGGTGGGCAAACTCCACAATACCGTTACGTAGACTGTGCATATCTGGAAATAAGAGATTCTAACGACCCTAATTTCCCACCAGATGCAAGTAATTTCGATTACATTAGATTCGATGTAACTAACTCAACTAATATCGGGTTCGGTAATGGAATATACCAGAGAAGCAGTGGCACCACACAAAATCAAATTGATTACAGGTGTGATGGAGTCCCGTCCTCTGCACCAACTGGTCAACCAGTTCCAGTCGGACTTGGTGGTACTTCAGCTAATCCAAACAACCCTAACGGCTGGACAAATCTCGCAGTTGACCTTGACCCATACTTAGGAAAGTATGTTCAGATAAGATTCGTTATGGAATACAATAACGTCCAAGGACAATACACAAATGACTCTACTCCTGGCTGGGTAATTGACAACTTTAGGCTGGGAGATAAACTACCACCAACTGGGTGGATGAAAGTAAGAAACATGCTTCCAAGTGTTGCAGGCGGAGAAACGCACCCTAACGGATATGGTGTTCTAAACCTAGAAGCGGAAATTCCTACCGAAGATAGTCTGACCGTGGATGTTCTATCCACTCAAACCGGACAAATCGTAAAGGATATCCATGGAAATGAGATGACAGGATTAACTGGCAAGATTATCGAATTGTGGGATATTAACTCTGCTGATTATACAGCCATTGACTTCAAATTCAACTTTGATTCTGGAACGGATAGATTGAGTACTCCTAAATTGCATGGATTCAACATAGGAACAACAATCGGGACAGGTTTCAACGAAACAGACCTCACAAATCCTGATGTCTATGATGGTATCTGGCATTCTCCGGGTCTCAACATTCCTTTCTTCTACAATCCTACCATCGTGGATACCGACTCAACCGATTCTTATCCGCGTAACAAATTCTCATATCCAATAACTGCAATCACTCCTAGAGTATACGATGATTGTCCGAGCGAAGACCCAAGTATTGGTGTTGCTTTCCCTGGCGACGAACAAATCATGAACTTAACAGTGGGAGTTGAGAACGTACTCTCCACGCCTGTTTTCGGATTCTCGTCGATTATCTCCTACCAAAACTCCTGTAACATGGGAGAGCTGTGGTTTGATCTAAAATTCGGACACCATGCTAAGAGAGTTACAGTTGACATTGCCGGAGACGGCGATACCGACTGGGGCATAGACCACCCTGCATTCGATGCCTTGGGTCGTCAAACCTTCTTCTACCAAAATTACCTTGATGGAGTCTACAGAGGACAAGAGACCTCCTCGATCGTAGTTGGAATAGCAGGCAGTGGTGAAGGAGGTCAATTCCTATTGCCAAGGGGTGCAAATGTAACTCTGGCAGACATTGTCTTTGACAATAACACGATTTACTCAACTACTGACCAAATGATTGGATTCGACCTTTCAATCCTAGCAGGGACACAAAGTGTATCTCTAGGGTCAATGGACAACAGAACAACCTACTACAACGAGGATTTACCGATGGCTGTAGATTATGCTTCAGCAATCAACTCATTGATGAATAATCCAATGGTTCCAGCAGCGGTTATCGATGAATACGGAACCGAATGGGTTGCTTTCAGATTTGCAATCGACAGTCCGAATGCAACCACTGGAGCAACAATCGATCTAAGAGGTCTAGATTTGATTTATGATTGGGAGACATCAATTGGAGATGCTGAAGGCTTTGACACCGAATTGAATCAGGGTGTAGCACTTTGGACAGGTGGTTCGAGTGCTACCGTAGACATCGTGGTCTCTTCCCATTCAGGTGGATCTGTTGCTTTGAGTGACTTATCCATCTCGACTTCTCCAGGATATGATTCCACTATGGAAATTCTTGGTAATCCAGTTGGTCTGTATCCAAACGGAGATATCTACCAAATTACAACCACACATTCAGTGGCTTCAAGTACAGGCTCTTCATTTGCAGAAGCAAAATTAGTCTTTGAATCCGCATCTGGAAATGCTGAACTTGGTTATTCTGACCTTCTAGGATTCAGTGAGGTCAGCGACACTCTAAACCTCGTGACATTGGAGACCTCAACGGCTGCAGACATAACTACTCCAGTTGTTGGAAAAGAGATAACATGGAGATTCAGAGTCAACCCAACTTGGGATGACACAGATACTGTGAGAGTTTACGGAAGTCTAGTTGCTGCAAACGGAGTAAACGGTCTTCCAGATGCATTTACATTCGATCCACAGGTTGGAAATGCTGTTGAAAACGATGCAGGAATTACAGAGTTAGTTCTAAGAAATGACAACGACATAATTCAAAATCTTTCAAATGCATCCTCTAACAACAAGTTCAACCTACAAGGAAAGGTAAGACTTCAGGACTTAGATGCATCACCTGACCCTGCTGCATATTACTTGGTACTAGAACAACAATATGTCAACAATACCGACGGAAATATCACTCTTGAGTGGATTGAAGTAGACAATAAGAGCGGAACAATAGGTGGAGATTTCAACTGGGATGTTGATTTGGGTCTAGGCGCTGCTGGTACAGAGATAATGAGGGTTAGACTTGGTGGTTACGAAGGTGGAGATACACTGTGTCCTCCAAGTGAATTAACACCTGATGAGGATTGTGCAATTCCATTCACACTCCACATCGATGCTTACGCTCCAAATTTGCTGAATATGGAAGTACACAAGGGTGGACCGGATATACCCGAAAACTGGAGAACACTTTACGATGATACATGGGTAGTTCCAAACGATGATCAATGGTTGAGAATCAACGCTCAAGATCTTCCAAACCCGCCTGCAGAGATGACTTTGAATATGTGGGTTGAATATGAGCATGATTCTAACAATAACGGAATTGCGGAAGCAAGTGAGTATGCTCAAGTTACCGTTTATTCTGATGGAGGTGCTCCAAATGCTACCTATGAGATTAACTTCAATGATGAGGCAAACCAAGGTCAAGATCCGATAGGAAGAGTAAGTCTTTGGTTGGATGGATATGACCTTGCAGGTAACTCCATTGATGGGGGTTCAGCAGGATTTGAAAACGACCACGTTACTTATGTTTCAATGTCGAGTAGAATGCCTGAGGTTCTTAACTTCCACATCGAGGATTCATCCGGAACAAGGATGCTTAACAGCGGTGACCCAGGATATGAAGGTGACCAAAATCGTACAATCTTTGCAGGAAATGAATATTCATTGATAGTCGAAGCCTCTGAGCTAAACGGATACAGAGACCTAGACTTCTTCAAGATAAACTTGGACGGTTCAAATGCTGAAGAGATGGTCCTGTACTACTCTCCTAGAAACGAGACGGCATGGACAGATTCAGAGTTTGTTTCAATCATCACTGATGGTGAAGGGCCAAGAATGCTGAGGATGGATGGCGGAGCGATAATCGACCCGTTTGAATCAGAATTCTATCTTGACCTACCGGTCGCATTTGATTGGGGTGTACCAGATTTACTCGGTCTTAACACACCAACAATCTCTTTGAAGGACTTCGACAATGTCGAGCAATCTTTCTTCGGCTTTACCGGTCATCTACAAGATTGGAAGTACGATGACCAAGTTAGATTGGATTTCCAAGCCAACCTATTGGAAGGGGAACTATTCTCACCAACAATTACTGACATGACAAATCCAATCACTGCTGATACGCAAGTCGGATTTGTAAGACCTGGTGACACGATTGCCTTCGAGGGACAGTATGCCTTCGTAACCGCTCTTCAAAACGGTGCTGCAATCCTCCCTGAAGTCGAGTTAACAATGGAAATTACCCGTCAAGAGGCTCTTCAGACTGGAAACTTCATCCCATATGTGGGAGAGACATGGACTGAGACTTTCAGCGGTGGTTCTTTTGATTTCAATATCACAGCACCACCTGTAACCAACAAATTCCATTACACCTTCAGGCTGATAAATTTGCCAGATGGAGCATCCGATAACACTGACAGTTACTGTCAAGGATATGATGCGTATGGTTGTGGACAGTTTGACCTGTTAGTCGACTTTACAATTCCAGAAGTTGTAAGAGGAACATGGGAATTAACTAACAACGCAACAGGAGAAGTTCTAGGGGCTAACATGCCTTCTACTGCTATTCACTGTGTTGATGTTTACGTTGAGTTAGATGAGCCTGAAAAGTTGCTAACCGAAGAGGTTGAATTGAGATGGCAAATGTTCGTTGACCCTCAAACATCAGCTTCCTGGGGTCCATATAATACAGCATTCGATGGAGAGCCATTGAGTTCAGAATTGACTCTACAAAAAATAGTTGGATCATACATCGGTACCGCAAATTGTGTAGATCTCTGGCCTGACCCAGTCGATCCGGATTGGAACACTTTGTCTGCTGCTGTGGATTTGATTTTCTGGATTCACGGAACAGATTCTGCGGGTAATATCATCCGTGGTGGAGGACCAACTGGAGAAGGATCTGTAGTGCCAATTCAATCCAGTGATGATGAGCACACTTCCGAATACAGACTAGAATACGAAGAAGCATTATTCAGGATAGAGGAAGATGCATATGTAAGATGGAGCCCAGATAACCCCACAGTTGGAGAATCTCTTACAATCACTGTAGAAGTAGAAAATTATGGTTCAATCGCAGGTCCTTTGACAATGAGAGTTGAATCGGTAAGAGACGGTGGAATACCGGTATTCGAGACCACAGTGACAACCGAAGAAATTGCCTCAAAGGAAACAATCTTTGCGAACGTAGAATTACAAGCATATGGAAGCTCAACAACAGGTTTGTATTATTTGATATTCGATGATAATACTGACACGCTATTGTACAATGGTTCAGCTAGAGGGGACCTAATCAATGTCAACATCCAAGCCAATGATAACAGTGGAAACATATTGCTCATTATGGTTGGATTAATTGCGGTAGTAGCAATTCTAGGTGTTCTTGTAATAGTTCTGGTTAGAAGGGATTCCTCTGGTTCAGATTCATTCGATGATGAATACGAAGAGTATGATGATTCGAAGCAAGTAGTTGATATCCCATCAAATGCACCTTCAACCCCTCCTGCTAACCTTGACCCTGAAATGGTTCGAGCCCTAGAGGTCTTCCCACAATGGACTCAAGAACAAATTCAGGAGTACTTTGACATGGGTTGGAACGTTGAAACATTGCTAGAATGGGTCAACGAACAATGAGGTGAATAAATGACAAATCCTCTTGATTGGGAGGATATTGTTTGGGATGACCCTGCTGGTGGGCAAATTAGGCTTTACGGGCAGATTCCTACTACGATTACACCTAATTCGTTGAGGCCAAGGTATTCTTATGACGCAGTTGCTTTTATTGAGCCAAGTGATATAGTCGAATATTGGGATGATCTTACAGCCCTTGAGAAAGAGTCTCCAGGAATAAGTCTGGAGGCTGTTAAATTCGGAGCGACCGCTAAATCCAGGTTTATCAGAGACCTAATTCAATTAAGCGATTTATCAGCAGGTAGGTTTCCTGATCCAGAGCCCGTACGGATTCACAAATCTGCAAGAAGAAATGACATACCTCAGTACTTCCTAGAGCCTGATTTAGACGATGAACAATGGGCAGAATTGATAATTGAAAAGGCTAAGTTCGAATCCTCGCCCAGGCAATTGCTGAAGGCAGTGTTTAATTCAAGACGCTGGAATAGGAGCCTCAAAAGGAATATAAAAATCGCAAGACCTCACCCCAAAGGTGAATCTTCTGATTATTCAACAGCATCAGTTCTTGCAGCAACTTGGTGGAATATGGAAAGATCTTCCATTTCAAAAATCATTGCAAAAAGCATGGATGAAAGGATTGTGGCGAGAATGAAAGGAGCACTGCAGGATTTAAGAAATCAGGGAATAGAAAATCCGGTCTTGTTGGTTCCAATGCTTCAACCGAGAAGATTAGAGATATTGAATCACTTAAAATCAGAAATTAAACTAGAGGAATGCTCATGTTACAGTGGCAATTCGGATAGCACGGAGGAGGAGTGATGTCGTCAACTGTTGATGTTAAAGTTGAAAACCAACTAGTGAGATTTACTTGTCCGCAACCAGTTGACCAGGACGAAGTTGTCGAACAATTGGGCGGCGTGAAGTCTGGTGGTGTTGTAATCAAAATCTTAGAGCGCCCTTCTGCAACAATCGTTATCGATGCAGAAGGCAGAATTGTTGTCCATGGAACCAAAAAAATAGAGGTTGCAAGGAAAGCAGCAAAAGAAATTCTATTGCTACTGGGCAAAGATGACAGTGGATTGAATACCGAGTTGGGCCCTATCGTTGCCTCTTTCAATTATGGCAGGGATGTAGATGTTCAGAAAGTAATCTCCACATTCGGTGCATCTGTTGCAACAATGGATGAGAGGCTTGGTTGTGCAATAATCGAAGATACCCGTCACGATCTGACATTGAATATTTGGCCAAATGGCAGAGCAGTCGCTTTCGAAGCAAGGCATGCAAGGATGGTTGCAATGTCTGCGGTTCACTGGAAGTCAAAGCTAGAAGAGAACAATCTAATTTCTAATGCGTGATTACATGGCTAAAAGTTGGACTGGTCCAATTGTCGACAATCATTTTCACTTAAACAGAAATGGGAGATTTCTGGATGCTGCTGCTGACTTTTCTAGAGTGGGGGGGACAGGTCTAGTTCTGGTTCATTGCCCTAATTTTGCCTCTCCGCCAAATGGGTTTGAGGCTCATAGGGAATCCTACCTTGATACTATTTCCATGGCTGAGTCAGTCCAAGGTAAGTTCGGATTAGAGATGAGAGTTGTTTTGGGACCTCATCCTGCTGCCTTTGCTCATGAACTTGAGAAAGCCCTCCACTCACAAGATGGAGAGGCACAGGAATATGCCATCTCGAATTATTGGGATAGCATTGAAGCGGCACTTGAACTTGTCAAGCAAGGCAGAGCCAATGCAATTGGGGAAGTAGGTCGCCCTCACTGGAAAGTAAGCGACGAGGTTTGGGATTTATCAAATCAACTGCTAAAGAAAACAATGAAAATAGCTAATGAAAACAATGTCTCACTCCAACTTCATGTTGAAGGAGAAAGTGACGAGACATACCCTGAATTGGCTCTTTTTGCAGACCAGGTTGGCTTGGATAGATCTAAATTGATTAGACATTATGCTCCCGCAAATGTTTCTGACAAAAACACTCATGGAATCATTCCTTCGGTATTGTGTGGGAAGGGAAGCGTAGAGGAAATCATAACAAGCCATGATTCTAACAGTACAGGATTTTTCATGGAAACTGACTACATGGATGATCTGAAGAGACCTGGTGCAGTACTAGGTCCAAAGACCGTACCAAAGAGGGTAAAGCAGTTATTTGAAATGGGGATCTCAGAAGAAATTTTGTATTCCTCGCATCAGGATTTACTTGTCAAAGCGTACGGACAGCCTCTTGAGTTCTGATAAATTTAGATTCGAAAGACCATTATCTTCATGTTTGTGAAGAATTTCCGTTGTACAAGGAGAGGGTTAAGGTTGAGGTCAGTTCCAGCAATTTTCGTTGCTCTTATCCTAATTTCTGTTGCGGCTACTACTGCATCAGCTCAGGTTCCAACTAACCCGCCGGGTGTTGAGATAGAGTGCGGAGATGACCCGCTTATCGATGTACACCCACAAAGGTATGAGCCAGCCGTAGTTCAATGCACAATCACCAATCCTTCTTCATTTGAAGAAACGGTTTCATTGGAAAGTGAATGGGATGGCGTAGAGGTAACAATGACTATGTCAGAGGATGAATTGACCATAGCAGCCGGTGAGGAGGAAACAATCGACCTCACCTTTGCAAAGAGTAGTTCAAATTCCAAACTCACCTCTGACCTGTCTTGGGATTACGAAATAGAAGCAAAGGTAATGCAAGTACAAGGTATTCCTTGGGATAACTTTGGAGCAAATGCATCTACTACCGGTGATGTTCGGATTGCCGAATACGGTATGGTCGAACTTGTCATTGATAGAGGAATGAAGACAGTTGAAGCAAACACTAACTTCAATCTGAGTTTCTACATGGAAAATAAGGGTAATGCGAACGACATGATAACGGTCAGTGTTGCAAATACTGGTGAACTGGAAGCAGCTGGATTTTCATTCCCTCAGACCTCCTTTGTGAAAGAAGACGTCATGGTTAACGGGCAGTCCTCTGTTAGGCAAATTGATTTTAGAACACCATCAGGGCTTGAGGATGATTTGGAAATTACAGTTGTACTCGAAGCATCTAGTGGAAATGACGACCTGGCTGATATTGATCGAGTTACAATCAACTTGTTGGTCGAGCCTGAGTCAACTTCTGTGGGTGGTGTAGACATTTCGCTTTCCTCGGTCTCAACAAATGATCTAATCATGTATGGTTACATCGGTGGTGCATTTTTACTATTCATCTTCCTTCTTTTGATCATAACAAGAATTGGTAAGCGAAGAAGACAAAAAGCAGAGCTTTTTTATGATGTCGAAGATGAAGAAGACGTATCATATCAAACCGAGACTATTGTAGAAGATGAATTCGACGAGTTTGATGAATTTGACGATATGTTCTCTGATATTAGTGACGATGATTTGGAAGCAGGTTTTGCAGACCTGTGAGCCGAATTGCTTGTAATTAACACTAAGTTTATTTTTTGCACTATGTGGCGCTAGGAAAACTAGTGTATTTCACTAAAAAAATGCCACTTTTGAGGGTAATAGTCAAAGGCGGTATGTGATAGGAGCACTTTAGTTCACCGTAGGTGCTGTTTATGTTAGGTCTACAAGGAAAGGTAGCATTCGTTTTTGGCGTTGCCAGTGAGGATTCAATCGCATGGGCAATTTGCAAGTATTTATCCGACTCTGGAGTCAAGTTATACCTTGGTTATCAGAAGAGGTTTATGTCAAGAATTTTCCAGTTGAAGGAGAAGTTACCTTCGATTGAAGGGTTCTATCCATTGGACGTAGCATCTGATGCTACAACTAAGGAATTCTTTGATGCTTTTAGCAAAGAAAATCCCGGGATGAAAGCAGATATTTTGATCCACGCAATCGGTTTTGCTCCTAGAGCATGTTTTGACAGACCGATATTATTCGTTGAAGATTCAGATATCAACACAGCTATGACGATATCAGCAAATTCCCTTCAAAGATGCCTAAAATTCGCTTTACCTCACCTAAATCCTAATTCTTCAACTATCACACTAACATATGCAGCAAGCACCAGATATGTGCCTTCTTATGGAATAATGTCCATGGCAAAAGCAGCATTGGAATGCTGGACTAGAGAGTTAGCATGCCACTTGGGTCCCGAAGGACATCGAATAAACGCAATCTCTAGCGGGCCAATTAGAACTATTGCTGCCTCGGGTATTCCTGGCTTTGATAATATTCTCAATCATGTTGCTGACAATGCCCCGCTCAGAAGAAATGTCAACCAAGACGATGTAGCAGGAACCACACTATGGCTAGCAAGTCCCCTCGCTAGCGGGGTTACCGGACAGGTAATCCACGTAGATGCAGGATATTCGATTACGATGGTGCCAGAATCCATCATGAAGGAGTGATCAAATGACACTAACTACGGCAGCTGGAAAAGTATGTGAAGGTATTGATCAGGGTCCATTTGAGCCAATTGCGATCGTAGGTGCATCGGCTTTGATGCCCGATGCAGAATCGATGGAACAATTCTGGCAGAATATTATCGATGCAAAGGTCAGCATCAAAGAAATTGACCCAGCAAGGTGGGGAGGAGATGTCAATGCATGGTGGAAGCAAGGAGGTCCAGGAAACTCAACTGAGGGATTCACTTATGCAAAAATTGGTGCATTTGTTGAAGGATTTGAATTTGATTGGAAGCGATGGCGCCAACCACCAGGGACTCTACCACAGATAGACCCATGTCAACTCTGGGCAATTAGTGTTGCAGCGGATGTACTTGATGACGCAGGATATGGAATCGATGGAAAAGAGCTAGACAAGGCACGCTGTGGCGTGGTATTCGCTAATGCATTGGGTGGTGAAAATAGGAATCTTTCCAATATCCGCGTCTGGTCAGAGCACACTTTGAACGTGGCTAAGAAATTCGGATTACCTGTTGCTAATTCGGAACAATTTGTTGCTGAGTTGGTCGATGGAACTCCTCGAATTAATGAAGATACAATGCCTGGAGAATTAGCGAATGTAGTGGCTGGAAGAGTTGCTAACCTATTGGACTTACAAGGACCAAATCACGCAATGGATGCTGCGTGCGCATCATCTTTAGCCGCAGTTATGGACGCATGTAGATTATTACAAACAAGGCAAGTTGACAGCATGATATGCGGGGCTACTGATAGGACCATGGATCCTGCAACATTCTCTAAATTCAGTGCTATCGGAGCTCTGTCTCCATCACACTCCACGCCTTTCGATGCTGGCGCAAATGGCTTTGTAATGGGTGAAGGCGCTGGTGCTTTACTTCTGAAAAGATTGAGTGATGCTATTGCTGATGGTGATGAAATCAAGGCAGTCATTCGTGGAGTTGGAGCCTCTAGTGACGGTAGAGGCAAAGGAATCACTGCGCCGAGTCAAAGAGGGCAGGTCCAAGCAATAGGTCGTGCTTATTCACAAGCAGGATACGATGCAAACTCAGTACAATTGGTTGAAGCACACGGAACTTCAACAAAAGTCGGTGACGCAACCGAATTATCCACTTTAGGAAGATTGTGGACTGATGTAGAACCAGGAGATAGGGTTGCTGTAGGTTCAATAAAAAGCCAAATTGGTCACCTAAAAGCAGCAGCAGGAATTGCTGGAATACTCAAAGCATCTTATGCACTACATCATCGTACAATACCTCCATCTGCAGGATTTGTAAATCCAAACCCAACCGTAGAATGGAGTGAAAATCCATTTTTCGTTCCAACTCAAGCAATGGAGTGGCCTGCGCCTGAGGGTCACCCGAGAAGAGCAGGAGTTTCGGCATTCGGCTTTGGTGGAACAAATTTCCACGTTGCCTTAGAAGGATATGATCCAGAATATCACTCCTCAATTTCTGAAATGTGGAAGCAAAGATGGTCTGCTTACTCTGGGCAAGAAGATGCTGGTAGCGTTCCAGATGCTGATTCAATCCTTGACAAATCAGCTATACCGGTTTATTCTCACGAGGAAATGAAGGGCATTGAAGGAGGAATTTTGCTTCTAAGCGGTGAGTCAATTTCCGAAGTAAAGGCAAAATTAGAGTCTCTCTCATTTAGCGGAACTAACTTCGATGATTCACCATCTGGACTTAGATTATCCAGTGAACTGCCAAAAGCCTCGAAGGAATATAGCGCTAAAGATGCAGTCAGAATGGCCCTCGTAGCAACCTCTTGGTCTGAGTTAGAGAAGCGCAAAGCACTTGCCCTAAAGGCAATGGAAGATAAGGCAAAATGGGGCTTTTTGATGGCTCAAATGGTTCTACTAACCGATGATACTGCCTTACCTCTGCAAGCAAAAGTTGCTCACATGTATCCTGGACAGGGGTCCCAATATGTCGGTATGACATTCGATTTATGGAAGAGATTCAGCGCAGTTCAGCAGGTATGGGAGGCTGCAGATGAAACCATGGTTGATGTATTGGATGGAGAGACGCTTAGCGGTTTTGTATTGAGAGATAACTTGAGTAAGGAAGAGATGGTTGAAGCATCTCATAAACTCAAGCAAACAGAATATACTCAACCCGCAATGCTAACAGCAGATTTGGCAATCGAGAAATCACTCAACGACCACGGATTGTATCCTGACATGGTTGCAGGACATTCACTTGGTGAGTATGCTGCATTGATGTCTTCTGGCATCATGGACATGGATTCAGCCTTGAGAGCAGCTGCAGCACGTGGTACTGAAATGGGCTCAGTTGAAATTGATGACAATGGTCTAATGGCTAGCGTTACGGCAGAATACGATGAGGTTGCAGCGGTAATCGAATCAATTGATGGATATGTTATCGCAGCGAACAAAAATTCCCCTAAGATGACCGTTATTGCTGGGTCTACTCCAGCAGTTAAAGAGGCAATGGCTAAATTTGAAGAAAAAGGATTCAATTGTGTAGTCCTTCCAACTTCACACGCATTCCACTCGGAAATTGTGGCACCAGCAAATGCGCCATTGAAGAAATTCCTCGAGGGATTGGAACTTAACTTCCCGAAAATCCCGATTACCTCAAACGTTGATGGGCAATTTTATCCAATGAAAGGAGAGTCTTCAAACGAAGCAATTCTAGAAAAACTTGCACCACAAATGGCTTCCTCAGTAGAATGGACCACGCAAATCAATACAATGTATGATGCTGGTGCAAGAGTCTTTGTCGAAGTTGGTCCAAAGAGAGCGCTTACGGTATTTGCAACTCAAATTCTAGAAGGAAAACCTCACCTAGCAGTAATGGCTAACCATCCAAAGCAAGGAGGAATTGCTACTTTCCTTGCAGCAGTAGCCTCAATGGCTCTTGCAGGAAGAGATGTAAAGATTCCATCTTTCGATTCAGATGTTTATACTGAAGGATTCAGAGCAGGTCCATTAGAAGCATACGAGATGTCAAGTGGTAAAGAAATCACAACTAGCGCCCTTGAAGATTTGCGAATCAATGCTAGACCATTGCCAAGTGGCAGTACAGGTGCTGTTGTCACTCAAACAGTAGTTTCTGCTCCAGGGGCGGTTGATCCTGAAATGGCTCTAGCCAAGGCTAAAGACGCATATGTTGGTGATAGGCTTGCATCTCTAACAGGTTATCCCGCAAGATTCTGTAATGGTGCGGTTAACCTAAGATTAGGATTAGGGATGTCAGAAGACCAGATTGCCGCTGTTATGAAAACCATTCATTCAGAGGCAGTTACCGATTCAGAATATGACGTAAGCGGAGCTCAGACGGCTGCTGATTTAATTCGCTGGGTACAAAACCCACCGAGCAGTTGGAATCCATTGTCTTCCACGACAAGGACCACAGTTCCTGTTGGAGGAAATACCGCAGTCAAGGCAGATACAAGAAAGTCTGATCCTTTTGTAGTCACTGGTGTTTCACTAGGTCTGCCAGGCGAGAAAGTCTTCACAGAGGATAATTTCGAGAAATTAATTCGTGGAGAGACCTGTATCAGAGAGGTCTCTGATGAGTATAAGCAAAGATTGCTCGACAAGAACATTACTCGCCTAATCAAGGGAAGAGATGGTTCGGTAAACATGGATCAAGCAACGGAATTTGGTGATATTCCTCAACTTGCAGGAACCATGGGTGCATTTGACCTTGCAGAAGAATTCGGTGTAGATCCAAAGGTGATTATGGCTTGGGATATTAGTACACAATTAGCATTGGCAGCTGGTTTGTTAGCACTTCGCGACGCTGCAATCCCACTTACACCTGAAGAGCAGGTCGGTAAAGGCGGATTAAGGCTAATTAGGTCGTGGCAGATTCCTAATCATCAAAGAGACAGAACCGGTGTTATCTTTGCATCCTGTTTCCCAGGTCTTTCCAAGGCATTTGACCATGCTAAGGTAAACGGAGATGACGGCGAAGGCAAGTTCGACAGGAGATTTTTATTCCAAGTGCTTAATATGGGGCATTCACAATTTGCACAGCATGTTGGCATTAGAGGACCAAATACCACGGTAAATGTGGCTTGTGCTTCCTCAACCAATGCTTTCAGCATTGCAGAGGATTGGCTTGAAAATGATAGAGCGGACAGGGTGGTAATCATATCCGCAGATAACGTCACGGGAGATTCCCTTTGGGAATGGATCGGTTCTGGTTTCGCTGCAAGCGGTGCAGCATCCACTTCAGACAAAGTCGAAGAAGCAGCCCTTCCATTCGATGCACGCAGAGACGGTCTTGTTTTGGGCATGGGTGCAGCATCATTTGTCATCGAAAGAAATTCAGAGGCACAAGCAAGAGGAGTGCAACCTTATGCTGAAATATTGGGAACAAAATTAGCCAACTCAGCATTCCACGGAACAAGATTGGATGTTGAACACGTTGCTTCAACCTTTGATGGATTTATTTCAGAAATAGAAGACAAGTGGGGACTTGACAGGCATAAGATTGCAGCAGAAACAGTCTTCTTCTCCCACGAAACTTACACTCCCGCAAGAGGAGGTTCTGCACAAGCAGAAGTTAAGGCACTTCGAGACACCTTTGGTAAAAGTGCAGATTCACTGATTATTTCCAATACCAAAGGATTCACTGGACACCCGATGGGAGTTGGAATTGAAGATGCTTCGATGATATACGGATTGCATCATGGAAAGATTCCACCAATTGCTAACCACAAGGTTGTGGATGAAGAATTAGGAAATCTCAACCTTTCAAAGGGAGGAAGTTATCCCAACCTGAAATATGGAATTAGATTCGGTGCTGGATTTGGATCACAGATCGCTCTTTCATTGCTGAGAAAATGGCCTGTGGTTGGCGAAAGAATAGATGCTAAGAAATTCCTCGCATGGAATCAAGAGTTAGCAGGTACTAGTGATGTAAGAATGAGAATTTTGCAAAATAAGTTAGTTGCTTATGTCAATGGTGATGAAAATCTACACGGTGGTGTGGAAGGTGATGTTTGGGAGTTAACCGCTGGTATTGAAGGAACTGATTTACGAAATGTAGCATCCACCCCTGAGGCTCCAAAGCCAGTTCAAACACAGGCTCCAGCCCCAACTAAACAACCATCCAAGCCAGTTGAAACCAAACCTGAGCCGGCACCTGTTGCTGCTACATCAGCGCCTGTTGTTGCTGCTGATAGTGATGAGATTCGTAAGGTAGTGCTGGAAGTTGTAGTTGAGCACACCGGTTACCCTGCTGACTTTGTTGAGTTCGACCAGGACCTTGAGGGAGAATTAGGAATTGACACCGTCAAGCAAGCAGAAATTATGGCTGATATTAGAGGCAAATTCAATCTGCCAGTGGATGAAGACTTCATTCTAGCAGATTATCCAACTTTGGAGCACATGATGGGATACATCGTCAAAATGCAAGGCGGAGAATCCGTTGCTGCTCCAGCGCCTGCTGCCGCACCTGTTGCAGAACAAACAGCTGTTCAAACTCAAGCGCCTGTAGCCTCGGCACCTGAGGCATCAGCACAGGTGAATGAGAAACCAGCCCCTGCACCAGTTGCAGCGGGTAGTGATGAGATACGTTCCACTGTTTTACAAGTAGTAGTGGAACATACTGGCTATCCAGAAGATTTCATTGAATTCGACCAAGATTTGGAAGGAGAATTAGGAATTGATACTGTAAAGCAGGCTGAGATCATGGGCGATATCCGTGCTAAGTTCAGCCTACCAATCGATGAGGATTTCATATTAGCAGATTATCCAACTTTGGACCACATGATGGGCTACATTGTCAAGATGCAAGGAGGAGAAGTTGCACCTAAATCAACAGCAGTTGAACCAACTGCTCCTATGCCATCAGTTTCACCAGCACCTGTCGTAGATTCACCTACGGCAGAATCTTCTCCATCACCAGCACCTACTCCAGGGGCAGGTTCTGAGGAAATCCAATCTGCAGTGGTTAGCATCGTCGTAAAGCACACAGGTTATCCAGAAGATTTCATTGAAATGGACCAGGACCTAGAAGGTGAATTAGGCATTGACACCGTAAAGCAAGCTGAGATTATGGGTGATGTGAGAGAACATTTCTCCCTTCCTCTAGACGAAGATTTCGTCCTTGCTGACCACCCTACACTGAATCACTTCGTAGCCTATATTTCGAACATGAAAGGTGGGAACGAGGCAAGTCCTGCAATCGAAGAAGAATCGCCAACGGAAACTGCTTCATCAAGCGCAAGCGATGATTCAATGTCAATCGATGAGTGTAGAAGGTGGCAAGTAGAAGTCGAGCAATCCCTGGGAGAAGATTCTCCTCTGAATTTAACTTCTGGAACTGTTGTCGTGAGCATTGATGATTGGGGAGTTAGTGAAGAGCTTGTCAGTCAAATAAAGCAAAGAGGGTTGAACGTAGTAAAGGTCGGATTCGAGCAGGGAATTAGAGGGACATCAACCCAAGAAGAGAATGGAGTTACCGTTTTCCGTGCAGATCCTGGAAAGCCTGAGCACATCGCAGAAATTTGTGAGCAGATGCAAGACATGGATGTCGTTGGAATCATCCACCTCTCTGCACTCAAGTTAGCGGGAGCGGACTGGCATGCAGAAAGTGCACCATCCAGCCAAATCGCTTTGTCAGCCCATGGCTGGTTTGGACTGCTAAAGGGCTTAGATGCTAAGATGGCAAAGGCAGAAAATGGCTTTGTTGTATCCGTTACTTCAATGGATGGAAGGCATGGAAACCTTTCAAGCAAATTCAATTCTTTACAGTGTGCTGCTAGCGGTGTAACCAAATCATACGGTGGAGAAAGGCCGGATTTGAGAGTAAGAGCATTTGACGTTCATCCTGATTTGATTCTAGATGCGGAAAACATTGCCCAAAAAATCTTGGATGATGTAATGTCTTTGGGCGGAGATATGGAGATCGGTCTTGATAGAGATGGAACCAGATGGACCCTAGTTTGCTTTGCAGAAGATTTGGTTGAGGAAATTAAACCACTCCAATCTGATGACGTATGGTTAGTCAGCGGAGGAGGTTCAGGTATCACAGCGGCAAGTATCATCGGAGTCGCTCAAGCGAGTAAAAACGCAGGTGCTAACTTTGTTCTGCTGGGTAGAACAAGCCTAATTCCAGCAACTAAGGATTGGATTGGTTGGAGTGAAGAAGAAATCCAGGCAGAAAAAATGGCATTACGCGAGAGGATGATGGAAGCCTCTTCAACTGGTAAAGTCACCATGGTCGATTGGAATAAGGCATTTGATAAAATGCTAAGAAGCAGGGATGTCTATCAAACAATATCTGAAATCGAATCTACTGGAAATAAGGCTGAATACCACTCAGCTGACGTAACTGATGTAGAAAAATTAGAGAAGATAGGTGGCGACTTAGGCTCGCAAATCACTGGTCTTGTTCACGGAGCAGGTATGGAAGATTCTAAGTTAGTTGCAGATAAGAAAAACGAAATTTTCGACTTGACTATTAGAATCAAAGTAGATGGATGGAAAGCAATGCTTGCGGCTGTAAGGGCTAGCGGGGATGAAGAATTGAGATTCGCTGCATGCTTTACAAGCGTAGCAGGCAGGTTCGGAAACATCGGTCAAACAGATTATGCTGCTGCGAACTCAGTCCTTGATGCTGAAATGGCTAGATTAACTGCTTCTGGTAAAACAAGAGGAGTAGCCATCGGATGGACCGGCTGGCAAGATGTGGGAATGGCTACGCGTGGCTCGATTCAAGCGGTATTCGATGCATCAGGTATCATGACCATACCCAAGGATTTGGGTGTGGAGATATTCGTCAAGGAGGCACTTGCTGGCGGCAAGAGAAGAGTAATCGGTTGTGGAAGTCTAGGAATAATGGACAAGTTCAATTCATTCAGAGAGGCTCCACTAAAGTTACCTGCAGAGATGTCTGCGGTAATCGCTAATCCAAGCAGGTTCCCATTCATCGATAAGGTGGTGGAACTAGATGCTGGTAAATCATTGACAAGTCAGAGTATGTTATCTGCTAAATTGCACCCGTTCTTGGTGGATCACTCAATCGATGGAGTTCCTTATCACCCTGGCGTGATGGCTTTGGAGATGTTTGCACAAAATGCACTCCTACTGAGACCAGACTGCGCATTTGCTGGATTTGAAAATGTAAAATTCGGCTTGCCTGTGAAACTGATGAAATCAGAAATGATTACTAGAGTAAAAGTTGAGGTTTCATCAGATAAATCAGGAATCGTTCTGGTACAGGCAAAGTTAGTCAGTGACCTAATGAATTCCAAGGGTCAAGTATTTGGCGAGAGAGAACACCACGAAGCAACTGTTAGACTAGTTGAGAAATCGGAAGATTTGACTAAATTCTTCGAATCAGAAATTAGTCACATGCCTTCGATTGGAACACCAGCAGATGGCGAGTTAATTCACTCACCCTCGTTCATCTATCTCAGATACTTCCACGGTCCAAGGTTCCAAAGCCATGGTGGAGTTCTAAGAGGTGTAGGTACTGAAGATGCGCCTGGAGTGGATGGTATTGCTCTGATGAGACACCAATTGCCTGCTACAGACCAATTCGAGATGGAGACAAATGGAGAGGAAGTCTTGCTTGAAGCTCTACCAATGCTAATTGAAGCTGGATTCCAGAATGCTGGCTTAGTAGCCATGGAAACTGAAGGTTTCAGTAGTCTTCCGGTAGGAATAGAATGGTCTAGTTCTCTTAGGGTTCCAGAAACTGATGAGAAGTTGAGACTAAGAAGTGTAAAGACAGCAACCGAAGATGCTGGAGTTACAGTTCATGATGTTGTAATCGTTGGTGATGACGACGCTCCAGTGCTTTCATTGAAGGGCTTGAGACTAAAGGCAATGGCACCTGTTGATTCAGATCAAGCATTCAAGTTAGACAGAGATTGAGTGGATTGTATGGAAATTATTCCAGTAGACTGGGATGTTGGACCAAGGTTTGCACTCTATCGGGCAGTTATTTCAGACCACAATTTGCAAGACGTAGGCTTAGCAATCGCTGAGGAAGTTTCTACATTCAAAACTGAAAAGAGAAGAAAAGAGCACCTTAGTGGGAGGAAATTACTGTATGATGCTCTCTTGCATTGGGGGCTTAATTCGCCTGATGAGGTGGAAGTAAGGCGTGATGAATACAGAGCACCAAGTCTAGCATGGATGCATGGAGTTTGGAAGAACCAGCCTTTGCCGGGCTTGTCTATATGTCATTCAGGTGAACATGTATGGGTAGCCCTAATCGAGCCTGGTTGGAGCATAGGAGTAGATGTAGAATCTGGTGATAGAGTCATTTCTGCCAATGCTCTTGATTTAATGGCAAAAGGGGATGAGTTAGAGATGCTAAGAGAAAACCCCGCACAAACTATCATCTCTTGGACAAGCAAGGAAGCAGTGCAAAAGGCGATGGGCAAAGGAATGCATTTTAATCCAAGAGATATTGTGATTCCCGAGGGAGAAGGTGAAAATAAAATTTCAATTGAAAATTTGATTTTTCAATTGACAAATTTATCACATATGGGTAACAGAATTGCTATTTCTTTAGTGAAAAAAACCAGAAAAGTCAGAGTGCCTGAAGACGATCTATTAGATGCGACCATGGAAGCAATGAGCTCAACAGATTGGGGAGTTGGTTGTAATACAACGCGAAATAACGCTTGAAGCGAAATAATTCGTCGGGGCTAAGTTCATAGCACCACGGGAAAATCGAGCAATATGACCGACGAGTTCCTGCCGAAGTCGGATTCGGACAAAGAAGAAACATCTCCATTGTCAACTCCTTTTTGGGGCAGCCTTCCTGAAACGAAGCCAGTTGAGCCGCAGACCCAGGATATGCCAGTAGATATCAAGCCAGAGTTAAGCCAAAATGAAATTCCAGATACAGCAGGATTTGATTTTGGACCACTTCCGATTATCACCGGAATCGAAGAAAATCAAGAGCCAGCAGTTGAAATTAATCCAGAGGGGATACCTCCAGTTGAGATGGCTGCAGTTGAGACAGCTCAAGGTGGGTTGACTCCAAATGAAAAGACAACGTTCGAGAATCAAGATTTTGATTTCCCGGATTTCTCAAAAGAAATACATGGCAGCACGGTCTCCAAAAAAGGCAGTCTATCTACAACTCAAAATAAGCAGATAGGTTTGGCTATATGTGCAGTATTTATTCTGATAGGTACATCGTTGTTTTTTGGAATAGGCTATAGTCACTACACGGAGGTAAGTGAGCAAATGGATTTGCAGGAAAGGGCAAAAGATTGGCCGATTGCGGTGATAAATAATTCCTCAGAGATATATGGTGAGCAATCGGAGTCGTGTGATGAGGATGGCTGTACATCCTCTGCCTGGTTCAGAGCGGAAATCAAACTTGTTTGTACAACCAATGAGACTGGGACATACCTATGTGGAGAGGGTGTTTATGATCAAAATAGCACAACTGAGATGTTCACAATCGAAATGGGTTGCGAAAATAGATTGAGATACAGAAGTTATGGTGACATGCCTTATGCTTGTGCAGCAGTTTGGGATCTATCCTATCATTTCCAATATGAAGATATTTTCTTTACATTTCCGATCGGGGTTTGGGATGACTCGAATTATAACGAATGGGTAGTTTATGATGAAACCTGCATATGGGAAGGAGAGTCTGATGATGTCGAAAAATGGTCTTGTTATTATGACGGTGGATATTATGATACTTGGTGGCATTATTGTGAATTTGATGAAGAATATGGGTATTGGTTGTGCACAGATGGACTAGGAGATGATGTTGGCTCGCCAGATAATAAGGATGGAGATGAAGCCCCTTATTGGATCGCTGAGAGGGCATATGCGGAGATATCAAACTCCGGGATTGACGGGTTTGTGGTAAAGTATAATCCTGAAAATCCTTCTGAAATATTCTTACTTGAAGCACGAGTAGAGAGTTTCGATTATCTAAATCCTATATTAGGAATGGCAATACCACCGATCATCACCCTTTTTGTTTGCTTTAGGTTCTACTCTTGGGCTGCAAGAGGCTTCCAAACAAAGAGTGAGTGATAGCTCAATCATCCTACATTCCTAATTTCTGGAGTTTGGTCTGCAATCAAGAATTCAAGCATTGCTGCCCACATTACAAATTGCATACTCTTCTTTAGCTCCTCTTCTCCACCTACAACATCAATCATGTTTGCAAGTGTATCTGAAGGTGAGTGGTATGCGTCATAATCTGCATCATACGCTCCCAAGTGGAAGATAGTTTGAGCACCTAAGTCTCTGAAAGTCACGTGGTCGCTTCTTCCGAATGTGTCCTCGTGTACGTCCATCACTAGGTTTTCATGGTCTTCCCAGTGCTGGTCGCATCCAGCACCATACGTTCCATCAATTCTCAAATCCATAGGTGCTTTGAGGATATTTCTGTGTACATGGTCCATTACGTAGGTGATTTCAACTTCTATCTCATTTGGATCATTATCTGGTCCTGACCATGCGTGGTAAGGGAATGGCTCTCCATTTGCCTTTATTGCAGGCCATGATATTCCCATCATATCCATGTTGATGTAAAATTTCAATTCCTTGTCCTTAGGAAGACAGTAAGAACAGTCGTTATTTGCAAAGGCATTTGAGCCACGAAGCCCTTCTTCTTCACTCGACCACAGTGCAAGGAAAGTATCACACTCGAATTCAAGGTCAACAAATGCTTTGGCATAGAGCATCATTGCTACAGTCCCGCCTGTGTTGTCATATGCTCCTTCGTAAGTTCCACCAGCAGGTGGACTTGCTGGTGGAGCAATGTCCATGTGCGCTCCCATTCCTTGCACACATGAACTGTTTCTTCCGTACTTCCAAGCAATAACATTCAGCGATTCAGGTTCGGTTGGATTTTGATGATCTAGTACAGATAGGATATGGGTATCATAACCTAAGCCTTCAAAATGACCTTGGAAGAAAGATGCAGCTCTTTCGAATGCTGGATTTGGTCTTCCCATCCAGCGGTTAATGTAGCCTCCACAGCGAGTTGAATCAGCACAGACTTGTGTTATGAATTCCATTTTATCGAACCATTCATCACCGTTTACGATAGCAGTTCCATTTGCAACCGGAAGCGGATATGAATCTTTGACACCGTTTGCATGCGTGATATTTAGGGTGGCATTTGTGACGTAAGGAGTAGGTAGAAGCATTCCAAATAGCCTATCTTCCTCGACTACAGCCATTCCAGATGGAATGATTGTATTGTTGACAAATAGCATTATGTCCTCTGGAACAGTAATCATTGTGCCCTCTCCTTCGAGGATGAATTCGTTGTACTCACCTGCAACGACTACAGCAAGATCTGCTCGAACTTGATTGAGTGTGAAGATGTCATTGAAATCTGGAGTTTCAACATCGTCATTGTTGCCAATACAGCCAGAAAGTGGTGCTATTGCCATTATGAGCATTAGCAGAATTGCGGAAAGGGATTTGCTGGATAGCATCGTAACCGATTTGCCGTCTTGCACCCCATTTTTGAGTCCTTTGATGCGATGGTTAACAACTGGTTGAAAGATAGTAGTTTTCAAAAGGGAGATGCCTCACGCCCAGCATACACCAAACATGCGGATGTGGTGTAGCGGTAGCACTGGAGGTTTCCAACCTCCCTGCGTGGGTTCGAGTCCCGCCATCCGCACTCTTCTAATCTACATTGAAGTAATTAGATGTATATGCCGAAGAATTCATCTAAGACAAAGGCTACTGAAATGAATAGAATAATCAGGATTGTAAGTATGTCAAGTGGCAGGGAGATAACAAAAAGGAATTTTTGGTACGGCTTCAAGTGGTCCCATACCGTATTGCCATACAACTTTCGGAAGACGCTATGTTCTAGCCAGTAGTTCCAAAATCTGCTAAATATCCCCATATTCAACAATACCAAACAAGCGACAGAGGGTAAATAACCTCACCCGTATTTCTTCACTGAAGGTCTATTCAGTATGATAATTCTTTATTCCGGAATAAAATTCATCAATATCAAAACGAAACGCAAATCATGCGAAGAGGAAATATCATCTTCATTTCTCTTCTCCTTCTGCTTGCCTTTCTACCTCAAAATGTCGCTGCAGATGGTGAAAACATTGCACTTGAGGTAATATTGGTGCTCTCTTTTTACTATCAAATTTTTATTTGCTTTCCAGCTTATTTCCTTGGTTTCTTCTTGCTACCGTTTCCCAAGACTAGAGAATACACATTTTATTTGGGCATAGGTGCATTCATTGGAACTCTAACTTCTATGGGATTGCTGCTATCTAATGGTTATACATCTTCTGAATTAAATTCAGTTTTACTAACGCATGTGATTTTTGGTGGTTGCTTTTACATCGTAGGATCAAATGCTAGGAAGGCAAAAAGGGTCCAAATGACACCGGCTAAGGATATAAAGAAGCAATGATCTTTCTGAATTTCATAAGAAGTTTCAGTTGTTATTCACCTTTCTCGCATTGTTCTGCGCAGCAAGATTTCCCTGGTTCTTTCCTCTCTAGCTCTAGCATCTTTCTTCTTGCCTCTGGCGTTTCTGATAATCAGACCGAACGTCAATAAAACCAGTAGACCTAAGCCAATAAATGCCTGAATTGTTGGATCTTCAATTGCCTGCTCAACCATTGTTCTCCAGTCTTGAATTATTGGGTCATCCACTTCGATTATAATGGTTGAATCGATTACGTTCAAACTAACGCTTGTGGTATCCATCGCAGTTGGTCCACCAGGTTCTGATGCCTCTATGTTCAATGTATGTGAACCTAATTCCACTGCACTGCCTTGGAAAATTACGGTTGCATTGTTTGAAACTGAAGGGTCAATAGTAGTGGATTTAGCACTTGATGCAGTGCTTACTTCCGAGGTTGTAATCCATCGAATTGTAACAGCAAAAGGTACGGTCATGTCACTCTCAACAGTACAGGCAAAGGAGAATAGCTCACCACTAGGCAAGTCAACTTCTATCGTAGTTGGACTGCATGATAATTCCACATCTGCTATGTTCCTTGTAGGATCAAACGGCCAGTGGTCTGGGAGATATGCTCCTAAGGTGTTGTTATCTCCATATCCGTCTCCATCAGAATCAATGTACTGTGAGAATTGGTCTGGGAATTCATCTTCTATGTCCGCATAGCCATCAAAATCTGAATCTGGGCAACCTTGGTTGCTTCCTCTAAATGCGGTACCTGCATCGAGTGGGCAATAGTCGCCATTTGTACCATTGCTGTTGTCTCCGTATCCATCACTATCGGTGTCAAACCACTGGCTAGCATCACCATTCCAAAGGTCGTTTTCATCACTGGCTCCGTCACCATCACTATCGATACAACCGAATCTATCCAAGGTTGAAGTTCCTGCAGTATTCGGGCAGGAATCTCCTTCAAATCCATCAATCTCATCTCCAAACCCATCACCATCTGTATCATTCCACTGAGTGGATTCGTTCACGAATGCATCGATTGAATCTGCATAGGTATCAGAATCAATATCTGAGCATCCATAAATTCCTTGTGCGCTCGAAGAGCCAGAGTCCGATGGACAGTTATCTGCTTGGAAACCACTTGCATTATCACCAAATCCATCACCATCAGAGTCTTGCCATTGTGTAGCATCTTCAATAAATGCATCAGCACCATTTTCGACGGTCCAAGTATTGGTCTCGTTCAAAGTGTAAGGGTCTGCAAATCCATCACCATCTGTATCAAGACAACCAGTCCTTCCAATTGTGGAATTACCAGCGATGAAGGTACAGTTATCCTCTAGGTCATCATAGCCATCGCCATCAGTGTCTTGAGAACGTGTTGGGTCATTAGGGAATGCATCGTTGTCGTCGCTTAATCCATCTCCATCTGCGTCAGGACACCCGTACCTATCAGTGGTAGAGTTGCCTGCTTCGCCTGGGCAAGCATCAGGGAATATTCCAGTGGCATTGTCTCCATATCCATCACCATCTTGGTCTAACCATTGGCTTGGGGTATTAGGCAATACATCGATTACATCATCCCATCCATCACCGTCAGTATCCACACAACCTAGTCTATTTCCTTGAGTGGAATTTCCGGCATCGAATGGACAAGCATCTGGATTTGTTCCCCCTAAGTTGTCACCATATCCGTCTCCATCATAGTCAGCCCACTGAGTAATGTCATCTGGGAATGTATCCTCTGAATTTGCCCAGCCGTCTTCATCATTATCTGGGCATCCTAAGGTTCCGTTCTGCCAAGAGTCTCCACTTTCGTTAACGCAATCATCGCCCAGATATCCACTTGCATTGTCTCCAAATCCATCGCCATCAGTATCTCTCCACTGGCTTGGTATGGTCTGGAATGCGTCAGCACCGTTGGCTACTGACCAGTTTCCACTAGGGTCGGAGTATCCATCACCATCTTGGTCGGGACATCCAACTCTGTCAATCGTTGAAGTGCCTGGAGCAGTAGGGCATGCATCATCCAATTGATCGGCTACTCCGTCGCCATCAATGTCTGACCAGCGTAGGGGGTCACTTGGGAATGCGTCAGCTCCGTCAGAAACTCTCCACAACGAATCTCCATCAGAATAACCATCACCGTCAGTATCAGGGCATCCTCGCCTATCCGCAGTTGAGTTGCCTGCAATTAGAGGACAGGCATCTCCATTTGTTCCGTTTGGATTGTCTCCATATCCATCACTATCAGTGTCAATATGTTGGGTAATGTCTGTTGGATAAGCATCAGCACCGTCACTTTCAGTCCAGGCAGGTCCATTCAAGCCTGAAGGGTCAGGGTCAGAATAACCATCTAAATCGGTATCAGGGCAGCCGAATCTATCCATGCTGGATGTTCCGGCAACAGTAGGGCACATGTCGGAATCATTTCCGCTGGCATTATCACCATAGCCGTCCAAATCCGTATCATTCCATTGGGTTATATCGAACGGGAAAGCATCGATTGAATCAGCCCACATATCTCCGTCCGTATCGTTGCAACCTAGTAAGCCAGCCATGGATGAAGTACCATACACAGTTGGGCAATTATCCGCATTATTTCCGGATGCATTGTCTCCATATCCATCACCATCCTGGTCTGCCCACTGAGTTGGATCTAGAACAAATGCATCTGAGCCATTTGCAACTGTCCAACTTGCATCAGGGTCAGAATAACCATCACCATCTGAATCTATGCATCCGTACCTATCTATTGTGGAATTACCGTTGATTGTAGGGCATCCATCTCCAGTTGTAGCGGGAGGTGGATTGTCTCCATATCCATCTGAATCAGTGTCATTCCATTGTGTAGGGTCACTGGGCCAAATGTCTGCTCCGTCAGCAACGTCCCAAGCAGTTCCATAATTACCTAATGGGTCAGGGTCACTTGCTCCGTCACCATCGCCATCTGGGCATCCAGATCTATCGATGTAACTCTGCCCAGATACCGTATCACAGGCATCAGCTCCGTTGCTTGTAGTCCAACCAGCATCTGGATCACTGAAGCCATCGCCATCAGAATCGATGCATCCAAATCTGTCGATAGTTGAGTTTCCGGAGATTGTTGGACACCCGTCAGGGTTGTTACCTGCAGCATTATCTCCATATCCGTCAAAGTCTTGGTCCGCCCATTGTGTTGCATCTACTGGGAACGCATCAGCTCCGTTTGCAATACTCCAATTGACATCTTGATTGGAATAGCCATCGCTGTCAGTATCAGGGCATCCTAATCTGTCGATGGTAGATGTTCCGAAAGTGTTTGGACAATCATCGTCATCGTCCTCAACGCCGTCCAAATCAGCGTCTTGAGTGGTATTTGTAAGAGTCCAATCTTCGCTTAAGCTGATTGCAAATTTCTGTGGTCCTGTTGGAACATTTGACCCCACAACATGTACTTCCCATGTTCCTGATTGAGGGCTGGTGAACACCTTTCCACGCAGATTGTCGATATTGTTGGAATCATTGTGCCATGTTCCGGAAGGGTCCTTGACATTTAGATCAAGGTCGTTTACTAAATTCGTACTCGCTGATGGAGTGCTAGCAGGGTCAGTCCATGCAGCAGTGACTCTGAAATCAGGCGCTCCACTTGGGACTTGGAATGACCATCCCCATGAATCTCCAGTTTCAACAGAATCACCATCGACAAAGGAAGCCTGCATGGCTGTGTGCATGTCTAGAATTCCCCACCCCTCGTGCTCATTTGGTGCAGTTTCTCCAGCACCATTTGTGTTTGAGGAATACTGTCCAGTCATATCCTGTGCACTAGCAGTGAGTATTGCTTTGATTAGAGCACTTGAAGGGTCAGCGTGATTTTGATTTTCAATTAGATGTTCAAGCAATAAAGCAGTTGCTCCTGCTGTGATTGGAGTAGCCATACTGGTTCCACCCATGTATGTGTATGAGGAATTGTAGGCAGCCCAACCTGTACTAGTTGTTTGACTTGATTTTGTGGATAAAATGTAAGTTCCAGGAGCAGAAAGGTCAGGTTTCAATCTTCCATCATCAACAGGACCTCTGCTAGAAAAAGCAGCCATACCGCTGATATTGTCAGCAGCCCTGTCCGAATTTACCGGATTTGTTGGATAATCTGACGGCCAACCGCCTCCCCAAGTTAGCGTGAAAGCAGGGCGGTCATTTTCAGTAGCACCTACGGTGATGACGTTCTTAGCAGTTCCAGGGCTTGCCAGGCTATCCAAGTCAACTTCTCCATCGCTATTTGCATCAGTTCCTTCATTTGCAGCAGCAAATAATATTGTCATGTTGTAATGGGTTCTTGCACTAGCGTCTGCTTGCATAGAACTGGAGGTGTATAGCCCGTTTACTGCTGATCCCCAGGAGTTAGTGTGAACCAAGGAACCGTTTTCTGCTGAAAGAGCGAACATGTCGTCCAAGTCGTTTGGAATGCCGAGTAGAGTGGAGCTTCCACTCACAACCTGCCCTACAGCGTGGAATAACAAATGGGATTCTGGAGCCATACCTTTGAATGCACCACCAGATAATGTTCCATCTCCATTCACAGAGCCTGCAACGTGTGTTCCGTGTCCGTGACCATCCGCAGCTCCGTCGTCACAATTTCCGGTCATTCCGTACGCCGCACAAGTAGAGGTTGGAATCGGGAAGGATTGGATTCCAGTAATGTGGTCTCTGAAATCAGCGTGCATAGCACTTGTATTAGAGCCAGTATCCAGTCCAGTGTCGGCTACGGTAACGATGATTCCAGACCCATCAAGACCAGACCACGATGAATTTCTGGATGCCATTTGAGTAGCATTCCACACATCATCAACATTGGTAATCCATGCGGCTTCTTCATTAGCAACCGTAAACCAAGGGCTCTCTTCAACGAATTCAATCCAGTCTTGTTGAACCAACCACTTTACACCTTCTGGAGTTGCTCCCATAGTTGCAAATCTTCTTGATTGCGAGTGCAATTCAACTCCTTGGGCTTGAGAGAAACTCTCTCCAATCGAATCACCACTCAAGACAACGCTTACTGAGGCAAAGTTGGTGTCAACTCTAGGGTTATCGAATATTTGCGGATTGCCTTCCATTTCATGGAGAAGATTCTCCCTGATCTTGTCGCTTTGATCTAATTTTAACATCCCTTGGACATTTAATTCTAGCAGTTCAACTATGCTCACAGATGAGAGTTCACAGTGGAAGGCATTAGGTGGCAGGAATGAGAAGCACTCAATTCCACTTTCCTCTAACTGTCCAAACCAAGGGGTTGGAACTGGATATTCATGACTGAGAACATACCATCCACTTAGCGAGCCATGCTCACCGGTTAGTTCAGGCCAATCTGATGTAGGGGTAAGAGTTGCTTGTCTGTGAAGTAAATCGATTGTTCCAACACCATGGCTAGGGTTGTACCATCCGTTTTCCAATTCACCAGAGGGCTCCATTCCCCATCTTTGAAGCAAATTCATGTCGTTACTTGTACTAACTTCAATTTCCGGCAGAGGGTTGAAAGCAGTAACGATTGGCATCATCAACTGAGCCAGAAATAATGCCATAATTATCCCGCTTGTAGAGGCCCGCCTGTCTCGCATAGTATTACTCTGTACCTGCTACCTCATGAAACATTTGTCTTCGTATCAAAAACTCAAAGCCATAATTTAAACATGCGAGACTATTCGACATACTATGAGCAACGCACCATTGATAGAAAAGTTGAACGAAGCACTAGGTTGGGAACTTAGGGCAATTTCCCAATATTCTCACTACGCAGCATACATACGAGGAATTCATAGATTTCAACTTGCACCCCATTTCAATAGCGAAGCACAAGAATCAATGACTCATGCAGATACTGTAAGGGCTTCGATTGTAAAACTCGGTGGGATTGCAGTAACTGAAAGGAATCCGAAAGCAATTGAGCACACATCAGATTACAAAATCATGCTCCAAGAATCACTCGATACCGAGATAAGTGCTTCTAAAGTGTATTCTGAAATTTTAACCCTAGTGGAAAAGACAGGTGATTCAGACCTATACGACTCAATAGAACAAATTTACCTTGCAGAAGTAAGAAGCGTTGAAGAGCTGAGAATGCTTGTTGAGTGATTCCAACAAATTGCTTAGCCCAAGACAATAATCTGCAATCCGTTTTAATCCAAAACAGTAGTATTCAATAATCACCTTCTTGAGGATTAACTATGTCAAGAGGAAGGTCCCAAAACTCCAACCCTATGGACCCTAGTCGTATCAACGACCAGATTGGGGAAACCTCGAAGCAAGTGTATCGGGTAATTCCCTACGCCACTTCCTATCCAGCACGTCTTTTAACTGGATTTTTTGCTAATGCTGCCGCAAGAGCGTGTGACCTGATTCCCTTCGTTGCCATCGGTTGGGCAGTGGATTACTTTACCAGAAAGAGTACCAGTGGTGGAGATCTAGTCGGTCCTGGCGTTGTGCAATCATTTGTCGATATGTTTTGGAGTGCTGAGTTCGGCTATGGTTTCCTGATTTTCTTAGGATTCTTGATGCTTGCAATATTCCAAGGAATTTCTGAATATTCTTGGCAGACATTGGGATACAAGATTCAGCACGACTTGAGAATGGATGCTACAAAGTCGCTGATTGCGATGGAAGCCTCGTATTATGACATGAGGCAGACGGGTCAAATTATGTCTGTACTCGGTGCGGATGTAAATCAACTTGAAGACGTTGTAAGCGATTCATCAACATCTATCATCAGGATTATCGTAACCTTTGGATTTGCGTTTTTGATCCTTATTTCAATGTCATGGAAATTGGCTGCAGTGTTATTTGCTCCACTTCTTCTAATCATTCCGATAGTCTATCTTTTCACCACCAGAGTACAGAGAAAGTACAGAAAGCAGAGAGAATCCACAGGTGGAATTACCTCAGTTCTTGAGAACTTAATCTCTGGAATTTCAGTTGTCCAAGCATACAATGCACAAGACTGGGAAACCAACAGAGTAGCAGACCAAAGCGCTGCTTACAGAGATCAAGCAATGGGTGCGAGTAAGGATAGGAATCGATTCGTTCCAGGATTGTACGCTGTAGCAGGAATAGCATTTGGTTTGCTTGTTTCAGCTGGTGGTTTCTTGGCAGCAGAGGGAGATATCACCACTGGTGAGTTAGTTACATTCCTGCTGATTTCAACTAGAATGACAATGCCGATATTCATCTTCGGTATGCTAGTAAATCAACTACAACGTGGAGAGGCAGCGGCAAGAAGGGTATTTGCAGCAATAGACTTGGAGCCAACAATAGTCGATTCAAAGGATGCTAAGGCATTGGAAGGAACGATTGACACAGTAGAATTTGAGAATGTTTACTTCACTTATCCAGGAACTTCCACCCCTGTTCTAAATGGGATCTCATTCAAGGTCAGTGGAGGCGAGTTCTTGGGAATTATGGGTCATACAGGAGCAGGAAAAACAACCATTCTCAAATTATTGATGAGGTACTATACTCCAGATTCTGGAAGAGTTCTGATCAATGGGCTGAACATCGAAACCCTCACACTCGACTCGGTTAGAGATGCTATCGGCTTTGTTTCCCAAGAGCCATTCTTGTTCCATGGTACGCTGAAAGAAAACGTGCTCTACAATCAAACCGCAACTGATGAAGCTGTAGAAAAGGCTCTAGAGATGGCCGGTGCCTTAGAATTCGTTGGTGGTTTAGAAAACGGAGTTGATACAATGGTTGGAGACAGAGGCACTATGTTAAGTGGCGGACAAAGAGCTAGAGTCAGCCTTGCTAGGGCTCTATTGAAATCTCCAAGCCTGTTGATTCTCGATGAGGCTAGCAGTGCTTTAGATGCAGAAACCGAGCGCAGAATACAAGAGAACCTGCTTTCCAGCGGTAGCGGTAGAGCCACAATTGCGGTAGCTCACAGACTTTCTACAATCAGAAATGCAAATGAAATTCTTGCGATGGTTGATGGGGCAGTAGTTGAAAGAGGAAGCCACGATGAATTGGTAGCTAATGATGGAGTATATGCAAGTCAATGGACTATTCAAACTGGTGAAATGGCTGGCTTGAGTCAAGAAGATCAGTGAGCATCAATCACAGTTTCCTTCACTCTCTTGTCGGCTTTTTCCATAACAGTTTCCTGATTTCTATATGCTCTATCGCCTATGGAAATTAATGCTGTAACCAAAAAGAACAGAGGGATGCCCACAATTGGTGCCCATAATGCAAGGGTAAGACCTGCAACAAATCTCTCTTCGAATACTTCTGATACAAGGACTGTGAGAATGACAATTGAGATGCGAGAAAGAACCAGCATCAGCCTAATATTACTCCAAATTTCCTCTTCTTCACTAACATCTGCCTTGTCATCAATGGCTTCGAAGCGGTCACGAAGACTCTTCTTTGCCATGATACTCTCTTAATTCAGGCATTGAAGTAAATTGCTCTGATATCTACGTGGATTGACACGATTTTCAGATAGTTCTGTCCCTGTCATCAATTTGACGACCAACGCCTGCAGCTCCACCAGTTCTCCTGATTTCTTTCCAGGCTTTCTGAACACCTTGTCCATAAGAGAAATGAGCAAGGAAGACGAATAATGGCGCTAGGAATACAGTTCCAATATTTCTGTGCGGACTTGTTCCAATCGCAGCACCAAGCCAGCAAATTGCCACGTAAAGGACCATGAATCCACCGGGTATATGGAACATGATTCTAGGGATTGTCCATTCGCCTGCAAGGGTGAACCAAGTTTCTGCTGAGGCGCCGCCAAGGGCTAGCCCGAGAAGATTTAGCACAATTCCAATGATTGCAATGTATGGGAAGTATCCAATTGCGGTATGGCTCCATTCTGCAATCTCAGGCCAGCGCTGGTTTGCAACCATTCTAGTGTAGCCATAATTTCTCATTTGTTTCATGTATGGCTTGAAAGGTCTTCTTCTGCGGTGAGGCATTACATTCTCTGGATCTATGAATAATTTATTTCCAGCACGCTGAATCTTAGCGTCAAGAACTACATCCTCTGCACCAATGCAACCTTCTTCAAAGAATCCTACCTCACGCAAGTTTTCCATTCTATGGGCACAGTTTACTCCTGGATTGTGAGTAATCGGAACTAACTTTCCTTTTGGCTGAGCACCGTAGCGAGTCCCTGCAGTCATAAATTTAGTACAGAATGCAACATCCGCACACTTTGCACCAAATGGGTCATCATCTGGAGCGAAATTTGGACCTCCTACTCCGCCAACTTCAGGGTCTTCGAACCAGCGAATCAATTTCTCAACCCAATCAAGGGGTGGAACAGTATCATCATCAGTGAATAAAACCAGGTCATAATCCATGGTCTTCAGAGCAGCAGTACAGGCATCTGCACGGTTGGTTGATTCATCATCAAACCATATTGCTCCGTGCTTTTCACAGACATCTTTTGTGTGGTCTCTAGACTTAGAATCAGAGATTACAATATCGAAATGAGGGTAGGTTTGTTTTGTCAAACGCTCCAAGACGATGTCCAACTCATCTGCGTTGTTGATTGTCGGAATTAAAACCGCAGCAGTGTAAGGTGTGCCGTCAGGTTTTTTGACAGGCTCAACCGCTGAATTTGCTTCGCCCATGACATTGCGAAAAACTGCTTACCTATGAGTCAATCGCGAGAATTATCCAACTTTCAACTCGGCTTTTCAAGCGATTTGTGTTAAGATTTTGAGTGGTAAAATTTCGCGGTTTCGCGATTAGGCATCAATTAGTTCATAAGCCCCCAAAGAGGCAAGGGCTTTTGAGGGGTGTATCTCATGTTGAACATCACGACCCGACAAGAATTACTAAGCAGAATCGTTGACACTTTAGGCATCGTTGTAGAAGATGCAAGATTTGACTTCGATGAGAACGGTCTCAGCGTCAGAGTAGTTGATCCTAGCCACGTGGCTATGGTGAAGCTAGACGTTGATTCCGCTGTTTTCGATTCTTGGGAAGTAGAAGAAACAAAGATTGGATTGGAATTAAAGAAGTTGAAAGAAACACTTGGACTTGGAAGCGCTGGTGACCTGCTAACAATGGAATACAAACCGGGAGTAGGCGACTTCCACATGAACATGAGAAAGGCAAAGAGAGATGTTAGACCACTTGACTCTAGCACAATCAATCCTCCAAATCTACCAGATTTGACAATGCCATGTTCAGTTACAATAGGAGGAGCACAGTTTGCTGAGGCTCTTAGAGCTGCACAACTGGTTGGCGACTTGGTTACTCTATCAATTGACCAAGACAGATTCATCGTTAACGTCAAGGGTAATGCTGACAGCGTAACAGTTCCATTCGACAAGGAAGAATTACAGGACTTGAAGTGTGAAAGTCCAGCACTTTCCCAATACAGTTTGACTTACTTGGTTCCTCTGAGCAAAATATTCGGAAGCCTAGAATCTGTTACAGTTTCATTCGGTGAAAATTTCCCCCTATCTATGGACTTCGAATTCCCTAACGATGAGGGCACTGTAAAATATTTCTTGGCTCCAAGAGTAGAATCAGACTGATATTCCGGAAATTGGGCTATCAGGCAATTCATCAAGAAAAATATGGATTGTTGTAGTATTTTCCATCTGCAAGATAATCTCCATTGTCCCATATGTATCCGCGACTGCAGGTAGAATCTGTCATATCGGATGAACAAGTTGAATTTCTCCATACATCATCTTCGTTTCCAAATTGAACCCATCTAACATCGTTTTCCAGGTCGCTAGGCAATTCAAAAAGCCATGATTTTGGCATTCCAGTCCCATTCCAATATCCATAATTCTCTTCATCTGAGTGCTCTGGTCTAAGATCTACCCAATTCAAACATTCAGGGGTTCGGCACTCAAATATTGGGGTGTAAATGTCATCCTTATAGCCCTTTAAGTCATCAGTAATTTCGGTAGTTGGATAATAATCCCATTCTAGGTATGATTGATCAGGGTAGGGGAGTGCTCCAATAACTGCATCTTCGCGTGCGGAACCATCATCATCATCAACTAGTAATAATGCAATTCGATCAGTCGGATGATAGTAATTCCAATATTCAAGACAAACACTAAATTCAATATAATCTGCTGATTCCATTACACTTTTGTTGAGGTAGTTATGAGTGCTAGCATCAATTTGTTCATGTGTCCAAATTACATCACCTGGATTCAATTCTATCTGCATTACTTTCTGAATTTTGTCAAAAGCAGTCCAAATTTCCCCAGCTTGCGGATCCATTGTTGTATCTTCCGCCCATATTCTTGCCCATATTGACCCATCGGTTTTATTTCCATATCGACCGTTTTTTGTGCATTCTGAGTAGTACTGCCAGTGAGAATTTGACATATAGTGGACATCGTCAATGAATAATTCAACGTCTGAATCAAGGGATACGGTTTCAGGTAATGTATTGTCTGCGACCTCAATTCCACACACCGAGAAGGTCATTGTTAAATTGAATCTATTATGTGTTGGAGGTTGTAATTCTACAACTATTGTTTCAGACATATTGAACTGATTGTCAAAGACAAGAGCAGCGTTTGGAGCACCTCCGGTTTCTTCAGTGAAAATAGCTTCCCAGCGCATGGTCAAATGTTCAACTGGCAATTCTTGGGCAATCCTAGCGGGTCGATCTGAAAACCATGTTGAAAGATTATCAATATCTTCCAAAGTAAGTACTCCAGACCAAAAAGATTCATCTTCATCACAAAAATTACCCATCTGTTCGTCTATTTGTAAATCAAAACCTTTTGCATTATGTACCATTAACCAAGAAATATCTTCCTCGGAAAAATCTTCTTCCAAAATTAGGTCTGCTTCAGGGTTTTCAATCGTCAAAAGTGCCAGAAAAATCATTGCGGAAAATAAAAATGCTTCTATTGCTGCTCTCTCTACCATAATATTTGTAAATTTTAACATCTTATATTTGTTCTTAAAAAAACTTTCATTTTAGAATAAGTATTTACATAGATTAACTGAAGTCCGTACACCGTTATTGATTGTTAATTCACTTTCAAAATCAATTGTGTAAACAACTCCTCCAGTTTTGGTTTATTATGCTACAGAAGAAATAAATCAATTGCCTACTATATACTCTTGAATCCATAAGATACTATGGAACAAGTAGGATACAGAATTTGTAGCGGTTGGTTAGAAGAATTTTGCATTTACACTTCTGATTATATGCAGGGCTTCCATGATGGTGAAGAGTTTAGATTTGAGGCAATTTGTAATTGCCACTGTTATGGAAATGAGCCGGTGATATCTGAAAAATATTGGAGATTTTTCGTTGAAAAATTTGGCTTGAAATTAGAACATGATGCTGAAATTATTCATGAATGGTCTATAGTCAAGCCTTCTAAAACTGACAGAATGATGGATACTAGAAGTATTGATGGCAGATTTTCGGATAGAGACTTATTCGAATTTGCCCTGAAAGTCTCCAAGAATGAACTACAATAGTTCAGTATTCACGCCATCCATGCTTACATTTTACGTTAGCACAGGTAAGCATCCTTGTCTCAGGCTCATCAGAAGATCTTGTTTGCTCTAGGTAAGCATAAACTTCGACACTATCGCACTTAGGACACATGTAGGTATTTGTTGTTAGAATTCCTTGTTGTTGGTCTGCATCACTGATAACTTCGTATTCGCGACCCTGTGCCTCAGTCTTGGAGGTCAACTCGTCTAGGGAGACTTCCTTGTTTCCAATTTTCACACCACCCACAGGTCCAACATAACCACATTTGTAGTTGGTACACGAGATATTACCTGCAGCATCTGGAAACCCCAAAGTACCACATTTTGGACAGAACATGAGCAACCCCCGTACTTTCAACATATCAAGATTTTGATATTCTCAGACATATTATTTATTATTTAAGATAAAATTATTTTACTCGCTTTTTTGCATCAAGAGTCAAATGTTAGAGCACTCTAGGGCTCACTATGTGGCTATGGTATGACTGGCGCGCGGCTGCTATTGTCAACCAAGATGGATTGATAATCGACATTATCGAATGGTCAAAACCTGAAGTCAAGCAAGCAACTTACAGAATAGATGCAATCAGGAATGGAGGTTTAACCGACGAAGCTGAAGTTCTTGCACAAAGATTCCCTGAAGCAACAATATGCCTTGCTGGTAGTGATGAATTACCAGAAGCAGACTATCCGGAAATGACTGCGGAGTTGAATGAAATCTTCGAAGAAGCAGCACTTGGTTTGGCTGAATTGGGGCTTTCAAGGGCTGCTGGAGATTCGGACAGGCGGCTTGAACACTTGCAAAAAGCCATGACCGAAGTAAGAGATATCACTCTGAGCCTTGAATCAAGATTGGTTGAATGGGTTGGGTTATTCCTGCCACAGGTCCGATTTGAGCGCAATCGTGTTCAATTGGCTTCAACGGTAAGCCAATCGGATGGACTGGCTGACCTTGCTCACAAATTAGGCGTTGAAGCGCCTGAAGTAGAGCCAGAAACTAGCGAATGGAGATCTCTGAAAGGACATGCTCAATCTGCCATGACTTTCAGGGGTCAATTGGATAGAATGGAAGCGGCTGTAAGAACGATAGCAGAATCTCACTTGCCTAGTCTTAGCGCTTTACTTGGTCCATTATTGGCTTCAAAATTATGTGTCTCCGCTCACGGAAGAGAAAGATTAGCTCGTCTTCCAAGTGGAACTCTACAAGTATTAGGGGCAGAAAAAGCGTTCTTTTCCCACTTGAAAACAGGCACACCACCACCAAAACACGGACATATTTTCTCTCACCCATGGATTTCAAAATCACCTTACTGGGTAAGAGGAAAGATATCTCGAACCCTAGCTGCAAAAGCGAGCATAGCAGCAAGAGTAGATGCCTACGATGGAGAGCCTTGGGGGCAAGAACAAGTCTCAGAAGTAGAGTCTAGAGTTAACGAAATCAAATCCTCTCATCCTAAGCCTCCAAGGAAGTGATTACTTGGCAAAGAGATCTGGCAAGGGAAGAAGAAACCC
>MDTD01095357.1_pt1 | contig 46138 bp, 43 predicted proteins | sample 811221 | NCBI WGS metagenome assembly MDTD01 (sample SAMN05326646, study PRJNA326480) | marine metagenome | isolation source: seawater | place: Pacific Ocean: South West | collected 2011 | reverse complement strand
TTAGATTGAATCCCTGAATCGTGATGAAGATTATCAATATTTTGAGTTATGACGTAAGAAACCTTATTTAATTTAAAAAGCTTAGCTATTACTTTGTGTCCTATATTAGGTTTAGCAATATTTATATTTTTATCGATTTCAAATTTTCGTCTCCATGATTCTAGTTGCCATTTTTCAGATGAAATGAAGTCTTGAAACATTATTGGTTTCATCTTTGTCCAAATTCCTCCAGGGCTTCTAAAATCAGGTATTCCTGATTCTGTGCTTATTCCAGCACCTGTAAAAAAAACAATATTATTAGAGCTTTGTATTAATTCATTTAAACTATAATTCATTATTCTTTTGGCCTTGAGGCTGCATTCCAATAATATTCTAAATTTTTAATTAGGGCAGGACTAAAGTGACAGTATGCTTGGTCATGACAATAAGCGCTCATATATTTTCTAAATGTATCTAGAGGTTCTTGTCCAATTCTAAATGCTCTTCTATTGCTAGAAGCCCCTACTACTCCCGAGTTAGTATAGGCGTTTATTGTTTTTAATAGGCTTTTATCCATATTATTTTTTGAAATAATTTCGTCGCAAATTAGTTTTCCCTCTGGTGAATTAGATTTAATAGTTAGGCCATTTTGTATAGCTTGCCTTGCAATTCTATCTCCTGTAAACCTCCATAACCTTAAATTTGCCATCCCTGGAATTATACCTTCTTTCCTTGCAGGTAGAGTCATATAGCTTTGATCTTCAGCCATAATATGATCCATAACTAAAAGATATTGGCATCCTCCTCCTATTGCAAAAGTATCTAAAGTTGCTATCCATGGCTTTTCTTTGATTGGAAAGAGTGAATTTTCAGGAGAAGTATCTGTATTAGCAATTCCTCGAAAAACTTTATTTACTGCTCCCATGTCTCTTATGATATACCAAAGGAAAGAAATTTTACCTTGATATAAATGTGTCAAATTTATACCAGCACCAAAAGTTCTTTTGTCAGCATATTTTGGATGATCGACTTTTTCTCCTCTTAATACACAAATTTCAGTATCATCATCTAAGATAGCTAGATCAATTGCTGCTTCAAGTGGTAATAGGGTTCTCTCATCTTCAGCATTTAAATACTGTTTATTCTCTAATGTTACAATTATGTGTTTGTCGTATTTTTTTACACTGGCACCATCGAATTGAACTTTTTTATTAGTTTTAAATTCATCCATTTTTTCTTTAGCTAATTGACTAGGTAGCAACATAGAATGACACAAATGATTGCCTTCTTCTCGGTGAGATAAAATTGATGACAAAAATAATCCTTGGTCAGTTTCAATACCATCTTTATCTTTTAAAAACTTCTTATTCTCTATTATAAGCTCTTCTTTAGAAGGATTTAAATAAGGAACATAGTCGTTAGCAGAAAAAACTAATTCATTGATTTTAAAATGGTTTTTTTTATTATGAGTTATTAAGTTATAGATTGTTTTAGAGTGCTCATCTAAAAAAACTTTCTTTGTATTTTCAACAACTGCTCTTAATTTTTTTCTGTCTTTTTTTATTTTGATTTTATTATTTTCAGATATTGCTTCTTTCCAAAAATTACTAAAATATTTTTTATCTTTTTGAAAATTGTTTGTTAATTTTGCATCGAATTTAAGAATATTATTATTATTTATATTTAGTTTTTTTATTTGATTCATTAAGTTTTTTATTTTCATATGAATTTATCCTTCATTTTTAATTCTTTCTAAAGTTTGAAGTATTTCATTCCTAATCATAGGCTCTGAAGAACTGTGCCCTGCTTTTTCTATAATTTTAATTTCTGAATTTGTCCAAGCTTTAGACAAATCGTAAGCGCTTTTAGGTGGGCAAATTACATCGTATCTTCCCTGGATAATATAGCCTTTAATATTTTTTATTTTATACACATTATCAAGTAATTGGTTTTCTTCTAAGAATAAATTATTTTTGAAATAATGTGCTTCTATACGCGCTAAATTTAATGCTGATTTAATATCTACAAAGTCCTCTTTTACAGAATTATTAGGAAGATAAGTTGAACAATTTGCCTCATACCTAGCCCAGGCAATTCCTGCCTCCTCATTTATTTTAGGGTTTTTATTAATAAGTCTTTCATAATAGCTATCTAGCAAGTTATTTTGCTCTTTCGTAGACAAAATACTAACAAACTTTTTCCAATATTCTGGAAATATATTTTTTATACCATAAAGGAACCAATCTATTTCTTGCTGCCTACACAAAAATATTCCTCTTAAAATAATGTTTATAATATTATTAGGATATTTTTGAGAATAAGCTATAGCGAGAGCAGATCCCCAACTACCTCCAAATATATTCCATTTATTTATTTTAAGGTATATTCTGATTTTTTCTATATCTTCTATTAAATCTGGAGTTGTATTATTATCTATGCTTCCTGAGGGTATTGATCTGCCGCAACCTCTTTGATCAAATATGATAATGTTATAGTATTTAGGGTTAAAAAATTGTCTTAAGGATGTATTGCCACCCGCCCCTGGTCCTCCGTGAAGAACCAAAATAGGAACACCATTTTTATTTCCTATTTTTTCCCAATAAATTTTGTGGTTATTACCAACGTCTAATAATCCAAAATCATAGGGTTCTATTAAAGGGTATAATTTTCTCATACTTTCACAATTACTTATATAATAATATTTCAAATAATTTTAGTTGATTTGTTTTAGATTGCATAGATAATGTTATTATAAATTAGGCTATAGGGTCTAAAATGCTTTATCATCATTTAGAAAATAAAAATATATTATATTCAAATTCCTCAGATAGCATATCGGCAGTTCTTGGTCCAACTAATACAGGTAAAACTTTTCATGCGATAGAAAAAATGCTTTCTTATGATTCTGGAATGATGGGATTTCCACTAAGATTATTGGCAAGAGAAGTTTACGATAAATTAGTTATAAAAAAAGGTGTGTTAAATGTAGCTTTAATTACTGGGGAAGAAAGAATAGTTCCTAAAACAGCCAAATATTTTGTTTGTACAGTAGAAGCAATGCCAAAAAATTTAACTGTTGATTTTGTAGCTATTGATGAGGTGCAATTATCAGCACATAGTGAAAGAGGACATGTATTCACAGATAAAATATTAAATATTAGAGGAAAATTAGAGACTTTATTTCTTGGCTCTGAAAATTTAGAACCTTTACTAAAGAGAGTTTTTCCAAAAATAAAAGTAAAAAAAATGAATAGATTTTCTAAAATTGAATATATAGGAAATATAAAGTTGTCTAGAATGCCGCCAAGATCAGCAATAATAAGTTATTCAGTTAATGAGGTTTATGAAATTGCAGAATTAGTTAAAAGAAGGCATGGAGGAACAGCAGTCGTTTTAGGAGCTTTAAGTCCTAAAACTAGAAATGCACAAGTTGAATTATATGAATCTGGTGAAGTAGATTATTTAGTAGCTACAGATGCTATAGGTATGGGTCTAAATATGGATATTAATCATGTAGCTTTTGCAAGAATGTCAAAATTTGATGGAAAGATTACTAGACCTCTAACGCACTCAGAAGCAGCGCAGGTTGCTGGACGAGCAGGAAGATATAAAAACGATGGAACTTTTGGAGTTACATTAGGTTGTAATAGCCTCTCTTCTCAGATGGTTAATGCAATAGAGACACATTCATTTTCAGAAATTGAGTCAGTTCTTTGGCGTAATAGCGATCTTGATTTCTCCTCCATTAGAAAGTTATTAAGAAGTTTAAGTATGAGGCCTAATAAGCCTTTTTTTGTACTTAGTCCTGAGGCTGAAGATGAGAAGTTATTAAAGACAATTTCTAAAAAAGTAGATCATAATCATTTAAATTTATTATGGGATATTTGTTCTATACCCGATTATGGTAAAAATTTTGATGATTCTCATATCAATCTGCTTGAAAATATTTATAAATTAATAATAGAGAATGGAGAATTACCAGAAATTTGGTCCAATACCAATTTGGATAATTTAAATAATGTTAAAGGCGAGTTAGATATGCTTGCAATGAGATTAGCAAATGTTAGGACATGGAATTATATTTTTAATAAGAAAGGATGGGCACAAAATAGCGTAGAACTATCCTCAAGAGCAAAATATATTGAAAATAGATTATCTGACGCATTGCATAAAGGATTAGTTGAAAGATTTGTTGATTATAAGATGGCTAGATTTTCAAAACATCTTAAGGTTAATAATGATCTAATTGCATCTATAGCTAAAGATAATTCTGTAATGATAGAAGGTCATTATGTAGGAAGGTTAGAAGGTTTAAACTTTATAAATGAAGTTTCTAAAAATAAGGAAGATAAGAGAGAGGTTTTGAGAATAATAAGAAGAGCTTTATCTTATGAGATATCGAATAGAATTAAATTAATTAATAATTGTAAAGATTCTGATTTAAGTTTTGATAATAATTTAAATATTTATTTTAAAGACGTTTGTTTAGCTAGATTAGGTAAAGGATTGAAATTGCTTAAGCCTAAAATAATTTTAGTAGGATCTGAGCTAGTAAATGACAGGGATCAAAAAATTTTAATTAAAAGATTATTTATGTTTTTAAATAATAGTATTTGTGAAATTACAGATCCTTTAAGTAATTTAGCAAATAATTTAGATTCTGGAGTTTTAAAAGGAATTTCATATCAATTAAGAGAATCTTTGGGAGTAATAAAAATAGATAATGTAAAAGACTTAATTCAAAATATTAGTAAATCAGATAAAAAATTATTAAATGATATGAATATAATTGTTGGGGAGTATTTTATGTGGTATGGGCCACTAATGACTAGAGAAAATATAGAAATGATATGGAAATTTTTTCAAATATTTAATGGTATAAAGCCAGAGATAAAATACCCAGATTTTAGTAAGCCAGTATATTTTAAAAATTTACCAAGTAATCTTTTGAACAATAGAGAGTTTATTTTAATTGGTAATTATATTTATAATTTTTATTTAATAGAAAATATTTCAAAGTATTTTAGAAGGTTTGCTAATTCAAAAAAGAAGTTTTATTTAAATAAAAAGAATATTAGTTTTTTAAATAAAAAGTTCTCATTATCATTTCAACAGATAAAAAATGTATTGACTTTTTTAGGGTTTAAAAAAGACAAGGAAAATCCAGTTAAATACTCTTTAATTATAAATAGTTATAATAAACCTAATATAGTTGTAAGAAGTAAGAATTTAAAAAATTCCCCATTTGCTATTCTTGCAAAAGTTTAATTATTTATAAAAAATATATATATAATAAAGTAATATTGTGTTAAGAGAGGTCAATGATTTTTAATTTTTATATATTATTTAAATTAGATTTTAAGTTGTAGGTTTTAATGTTAGGTTCTATTCGAGATCTTTTTAAAGATAAAAATGTCAAAATTGAAAATTCTTCGGAAGAGTATCATCTTGCTTGTGCTGCTATTTTGTGTGAAGCAGCTGGCATGGATGGAACTTTTGATGACGGGGAAAGGCAATTAATACTGGCATTATTAAAAAAACAATTTTCACTAAGTGATGAAGAATTAGGTGCTCTTTTTGAAGAAGCTAAAAGTTTATCAGAAAATTCATCTCATCTGTATGGCTTTACTAAAGTTATTAAAAATTCTTGGGATATTAATAAGAAGGTTAGAATGCTAGAAATGATGTGGGAAGTAGCATATGCGGATGGTAAATTAGATGCTGCTGAGGATATGTTAATTAGAAGAATAGCAGGTTTAATTCATGTTGAAGATAGAGATAGAATGAAAGCTAAGCAAAAGGTTTTAAATAAACATTAATACTTATGTATAATTAATAAGGGGTATAAATATGACGTATGTTGTTACAGAGGATTGTATAAAATGTAAATACACAGATTGTGTTGAAGTTTGTCCTGTTGATTGCTTCTATGAAGGCGAAAATATGCTTGTTATAAATCCAGATGAATGTATAGATTGTGGAGTATGTGAGCCAGAGTGTCCTGCTGAAGCTATATTACCAGATTCAGATGAAGTGGCTGAAAAATGGTTAGACTTGAATGCAAAACAATCAAATATTTGGCCAAATATTACAGAAAAAAGAGAACCAGCTAGTGATGCAGATGACTATCAGGGAATGGAAAATAAATATGAAAAATTTTATTCGGATAAAAGTCCTGAATAATTGATGATTTTGGAGATATTATGACAGAAACAATTAAAGAATATAGTGTTGGTGATTGGTTGATATACCCAAAACATGGTTTAGGTAAAGCCATAGATTTTGAAACTCAAACTATTTTAAAAGAAAAAGTAAAACTATTAGTTGTTTATTTTGAACAAGAAAGAATGACATTAAGAATACCTGTTAAAAAATTAGCTGAATTAGGATTAAGATCAATATCTGATAAAGAGGAAATGAAAAAGGCTATGGTTGCTTTGAAAGGTAAAGCTAGAATTAAAAAAACTATGTGGGCAAAGAGGGAGAAAGATTATAAGGATAAATTAAATAGAGGAGACCCTATTTCAGTTGCAGAAGTTTTAAGAGATTTATATAGAGGAGAGGGAGATCCTGAACAATCATATAGTGAGAGACAGTTATATGAAATGGCTTTGGATAGATTTTCAAGAGAAATGATTGCGGTTCATGAAATTGGAAGTGATGAAGCTATAAAAAAAATAGAAGATAATCTCAAGGCAAGTTAATAAATGAAAGTTTTATATTATTAGTAATTATAAAATAAATGCTCATACTGATTATGAGAAAAAGATATCTGCACAAGATCCAAGAATGCACAACTTGGGTTCTTTAAATAGAGTATGGGTTGTTGGTTCAGTCAGAGGTAAAGCTAGTTTATTAGAAAAAATATTTAATAAAATTATTAAAAAAATTCTTCCTTTAGATAGATTGGTTTTTACAGGAAATTTGATAGGAAGTAACTTGTATGAGAAGAATTATTCTGCAAGAACTATTGATTTAGCCCTTCAATTTAGAGCACATTTTATATCTAATAAATTTTCTAACGCTATAGATATAGTTTTTCTAAGAGGCTATTTTGAAGAACTATTGGAAAAATCGATAGAGTTACATATGTCTCCTAATCCTTTAGAACTAGTAAATTGGATGTATAGTAAAGGTTTAGATCAAATATTAAAATCTTATAATATTCCTTCTAATTTATTAGATAATGCAGCAAGAAGCGGGGCTGGAGCTTTATCTAGGGCATCTATGGAAATTCGTGAGGCCATAAAAAATAATTCTGGACATTCAGAATATTTAGCATCTTTAAAAAGGTTGGCATATAATCAAGAAAAAACACTTTTGTTTGTATCAGCTGGAATTTCTAAGGATAGACCCATAGAAACTCAAGGTGATGAATTATGGTGGGGTGGTGGATTTTCAAATTTAGATGACCCTTATTTTGATATATTAAGATTGGTTAGGGGGTTTGATCCTAATAAAAAAGGTTTAGCTGCGGGGAAGTATGGCGTTACTCTTGATGGAGGAGAAGAATCTATATGTGCGGCTCTTTTTCAGTCAGATGGAAAGTTATTAGAAACAATTCAAGCATAAGTTAATTGGAAAAGCTGCAGAGATTTTTGTTTATTAAGTTTTCTTTATCCATCATTAAGTTTTTGATTCTTAACTTCAGCTTATTTAAAGCTTGTGTTTCCACTTGCCTAACTCTTTCTTTGCTAATATTTAGTTCCTTACCAATATTTTCTAGTGTAAGAGGAGTTTCACTTAGGTGCCTCTTATTAATTATTTTTTTTTCTCTATCTGTTAACGAGGACATTGCTTCTTTTAGCCATTTTCTTTTTTTTTCTATTTCATCATTTTTTATAACAGTATCTTCGGGGTTACATATACTATCATCTACTAAAAAGTTTTGCCATTCTTCTTCAGTTTCTGAATTAAGTGGAACATTTAGTGAAGAATCTTTTTTTAAAAAGTGGTTTTCTCTTTCTTCTACGAATTTTTCGTTTATTCCTAGTAATCGGGCTATTTTTTTTCTTTCTTCATAACTAATAAAAGAATTACCTTGCACAAATGAACTACTTTTAAACCTTCTAAGATTAAAAAATAATGACTTTTGTGCTGAACTTGATCCAGTTTTAACTATAGACCAGTTTTTAAGGACAAACTCTTGTATATTTGCTCTAACCCACCATCGTGCGTAAGTAGAAAACCTTAAGTCTCTGGATTGTTCAAATCTATCTAGAGCTAATAAAAGTCCTATATGTCCTTCTTGAACTAAATCGCTAAAAGACAAACCATAGTGACGAAACTGCGAGGCTATTTTTATTACTAGTTTGCTATAAGCTAGAATTAGTTTTTCTAAGGCCTTTGGGTCTTGATTAGTTTTCCATAAAGTTGTTAATGACTTTTCCTCGTCTTTAGATAAGATTCTAGCTCGCATGGCATTATTCATGAAAGTTTTACTGTGATTTGTTTTGTCTTTATTTTTTATCAATTTACTTTCCTATCTAATTTAAGTACGGAGTAAAAACTAATATAGATTTATTTAAATATTTTTATGCTATATAAGTTTATGTAAGATATTTAATTTTGATGAGGTTGATTATGGATAAATTAGAAACTAGGTCAGTTGAAGAGAGAGAAAATTATCAATTTACTAAACTAAATGAAATTTTTTTAAACGCAAAAAAATGTTCAAAGGGATGGAATAAAATATTAAAAGATATCAATTTTGATAAAATTTCTGATAGATCATTTTTACAAAAGTTACCCATTACTCGTAAGTCCTCTTTATCAAAAATTCAAGCGGAGAGACCGCCTTTCGGAGATTTAACAACTATTTCTACAAATGAATTTAAAAATATATTTGTATCTCCCGGTCCTATTTATGAACCAGGTGGAGATCAAGATTTTTGGAGAATGTCTCGGGCGATGAACGCTGCAGGTTTCAAGAAGGGAGAGATTTTATACAATACGTTTTCATATCATTTAACACCAGCAGGTCAAATGATGGAGCAAGGTGGAGAAAAATTGGGAATGTGTGTAATACCAGGAGGAATTGGAAATACAGAACAACAGCTTTCAGCAATAGAAAATTTAAAGCCTGATAGGTATGTAGGTACGCCATCTTTTTTAAAAATGTTATTGGATTCAAGTATGAAAAATAATATTGATATATCTTTTCTTAAAACTGGCTTAGTAGGAGGAGAAGCATGTCCTCCATCGTTAAGTAAAATTTTAAAAGAGCTAGGATGTCCAGTATTACAATCATATGGCACCGCAGATTTAGGGTTAGTAGCATACGAAACTTGGGATGATGATGGAATGTTTTGTGATGAGGATGTTATTGTTGAGATAATTAGACCTGGTTCTGATGAAGTGCTTGAAAATGGTGAAGTTGGAGAATTAGTAGTTACTACATTAAATCCATTTTATCCATTATTTAGATTTGCAACAGGAGACTTGTCGGCGGTTATGACAGAGAAAAGTAATTCTGGGAGAACTGCTATGAGGATTAAAGGTTGGATGGGTAGGGCTGACCAGACAACAAAGGTAAGAGGAATGTTTGTTAGGCCAGAACAAATTGCTAAAATAGTTAATGCCTCTGAAGAAATAATTAAGGCAAGATTAGTAGTAGGTAATGTAGATCACAAGGATACGCTAAAGTTATTTGTTGAAACAATTAATAAAGATGAAAAAGTTATATCTTCAATTGAGGAGCAAACTAGGTCAGAATTAAAATTAAGAGCAGAAATTGAATTAGTTGATAGTGGCTCATTAGTTAATGATGGTTTGGTAATAGAAGACACTCGAACTTATGAATAATAGTAAGGTAATGAATTGGCTAATAAACCTTTAGTAGAGGCTAAGAGTATTTTTTTTGAAAAAGGAGGTAGGAGAATTTTTTCTTCTCTGACTATGGTGCTTAATGAGCATGATATAGTTATCGTAAAAGGTAAAAATGGTTCAGGAAAAACATCATTTTTGAAATGTTTAGCAGGGTATTATAGCATAAAAAAAGGGGATATATTATGGAATGGAGAAAAAATATTTCCTGTTCAGGAGCCTGAAAAAATTATGCTAGCTTGGTTAGGACATCATAATGCTATAAAACCCTCTTTAACGGTGAGAGAAAATTTAAAATTTTATGCTGACCTTTGGTCAACTAGCCAATCTGATTTTTATTCTTCAATAAATTATCTATCATTTTCAAATTACTTGGAATTTCCTGTATCCTGGTTATCTGCAGGTGAAAAAAGAAGGTTATGTTTAATACGACTTATGTTGAATCCAGCAAAAGTATGGTTTTTAGATGAGCCTACTACATTTTTGGATGTTGAAAATAAAAAGATATTTGAGGACGTAATTAGTAAGCATGTATCTAATGGTGGGGCTGTAGTTTGTGCAACACATGAAGAATTAAAAGTAAAGAATTATAAGACACTTAATTTAGATTAGATGTAAAGTATTTATAATATGAGAAATTTTTTTAAATTAGTATTAAGAGACTTTAAATTAGTGATTAAAGGTTCAAATGAGACATTAGCTGCAATTATGTTTTATGTTTTAGCTATAATAATGTTTCCATTATCGTCAGGTACTGAAACTGATTTGCTTAGTAAGATAGCGGGTGGAGCAATATGGATGGCCGCTTTATTTTCATCTTTATTGTCTTTAGATAGAATGTTGAGGTCTGATTTTGAGGATGGTTCATTGGAACTTATGGTTTTATCTAAAATGTCTTTGGAGAGTATTATTTTGGCAAAATGTTTATCTCATTGGTTAACAAATGGACTACCATTAGTAGTTTTATCTCCTATATTATGTATTATCATAGGACTAGATTTTTCTTATTGGTGGATATTACTTTTGACACTTTTGATTGGTACTCCATCTTTGACTCTAATAGGGGCTACTCCAGCAGCATTGTCCTGTGTTATAGGTAAAGGAGGTGTTATAACAGCTATGGTGATGTTACCTTTAATGCTACCAATATTAATATTGGGCGCAGGTGCTATAGAAGCTGAAATTTCTGGTTTAGGTGGAATTGGTCACTTATATGCATTATCTGCTATTTTGCCAATATCTCTATTAGTTGCACCTTTTTTAGCTGCTAAAGCCGTTAGGTTGGGTTGGGAGTAAATAAGGATTATTAAATGGCGGGAATTTTTAACTTTTTAGCAAGTCCATCAAGATTTAGAAGATTATCAGAGAGGCTTTACCCATACACAATATTTCTGATGGTTTTATTTTTAATACTAGGCTTGTGGTATGGAATTTATTCTTCTCCTCCTGATTATCAGCAAGGTGAAACTGTACGTATCATGTATGTTCATGTTCCTGCAGCATGGATGGCTATGATGATTTATTTCTCCATGACTTTAATGAGTATATTTTCTTTAGTTTGGAGACATCCTTTGGCTGATTTATTAGCAAAAGAGAGCGCTCCAATTGGAGCTATGTTTACCTTAATAGCTTTAGTAACTGGTTCAATATGGGGAAAACCTACCTGGGGTACTTGGTGGGTTTGGGATGCAAGGCTTACATCAGTATTAATTTTGTTTTTTATATATTTAGGCCATGTAGCATTAATAAAGTTGTTTGATGATGAAGAGAAAGGATCTAAAGCAGCAGCAATTTTAACTATAATTGGTGCTATAAATCTTCCAATAATTAAATTTTCTGTAGATTGGTGGAATACACTTCATCAACCTGCAAGTGTTATGCGACTAGATGGACCTAGTATTCATATAGATATGATGATCCCACTAATATTTATGGCATTTGCTTTTTTATTTTATTATTTATCTTTTTTATTTATTAATACTCAAGCAGAATTATATAAACGTAGAGTTAAAAAAATTTATTTACAGAACTTAATGAGGAAGGAAAAATGAGCAATCAATTAACTTATGTATTTTTTGCCTATTTTTTTACTTTTTTTGTATTAATAATATTAGCAGTAAAGAGTTATTCAACATATTTAGCTAATCTAAAAAAGTTTAAAAAATTTGATATAAATGTAAAAAAATAAATAATGAATATAGCGCGAATTAAAAGAAAAAAGAGACTATTTATAATATTTTTGGCTTTTTTAGCTTTAAGTATTTCAGGATTCCTAATTTTAAATGCTTCGAGAGATTCTTTAATATATTTTTATAGCCCATCTGAAATTTTAGAAAAACAGGGCTTACAAGAAAAAATAATAAGGATAGGAGGATTAGTGGAAGAAAATAGTGTGAGTTATAAAAATTCAACTAGAATAGAGTTCAATGTAACTGATGGAAATAAAAAAATATTAGTAACATATATTGGGATTCTTCCTGATTTATTTAGAGAAGGTCAAGGTGTTATATGCGAGGGTAAATTAAATGCATTAGGAACTTTTGAGGCAAATAGAATACTTGCGAAACATGATGAAAATTATATGCCACCAGAAGTTGCTGAAAAATTAAAAAAATCAGGTAAATGGAAAGGAGAGTAATAATATAAGTGATAGTAGAATTTGGACATTTTTTTCTAGCATTAGCTTTATCTATTTTTTTGATACAGTTTATTATTCCTTCTTTAGGGGTAAAATTTAACTCTGTTAATATGATGAGAATAGCACCATTTTCAGCATATTTTGGCTTTATTTTAGTTTTTTTATCGTTCTTATCTTTGGTTTGGGCTTATGTTACTTCAGATTTTTCTGTCTCTTTAGTTATAAATAATTCTCACTCTCTCAAACCTTTAATTTATAAAATTTCAGGTGTATGGGGTAATCATGAGGGCTCACTATTATTGTGGATACTTATATTAGCTTTTTATAGTGCTGCTATAGCCTATTTAGGAAAGAGGCTTCCATTAAAATTAACGGCTTTAGTGCTGGCATCTCAAGGTTTAATATCGTTAGCATTTACAAGTTTTTTATTGTTTACTTCAAATCCATTTATAAGAGTTTTTTATCCAAGCGAAGAAGGAAATGGTTTTAATCCTATTTTACAAGATTTTGGTTTAGCAATTCATCCGCCATTTTTATATTTAGGTTATGTAGGATTATCTGTTTCTTTTTCATTTGCAGTAGCGGCATTATTTCTTGGAAAAGTTGACACTATTTGGGTGAAATGGGTAAGGCCTTGGACATTAATTGCATGGATTTTTTTAACTTTAGGAATAGCTCTAGGCTCATGGTGGGCTTATAGAGAACTTGGATGGGGAGGATGGTGGTTTTGGGACCCAGTTGAAAATGCTTCTTTTATGCCTTGGTTAGCTGCTACAGCTTTGCTTCATTCTTCAATAGTTGCAGAAAAAAGGGATACTTTAAAAGCTTGGACTATTTTATTAGCTATAGTTGCTTTTTCTTTTTCTTTATTGGGAACTTTCATAGTCAGATCAGGCGTTTTAGTATCAGTTCATGCTTTTGCCTCAGATCCATCTAGGGGAATATATATATTATTATTATTATGTTTTTTCACTGGTGGAGCTTTATTTCTATTTGCTAAAAAATCTCCTTATTTGAGATCTGGAAGCTTATTTCAACCTATCAGCAGAGAAGGTGCTTTGATAATTAATAATATTATTTTTTCTTCAGCTGCAGCAACAGTTTTGATAGGCACACTATATCCTTTATTTGTAGATGCAATTAGTAATACAAAAGTATCAGTAGGCCCTCCTTATTTTGAAGCTGTCTTTATTCCTTTGATGATACCAGCCTTATTAATTTGTGCTTTTAGCCCAATGATTTCATGGAAAAGATCTGTATTATCAAATCTATATGAAAGAATTATTGCCATATTTATTATATCTATTTTAATTACCTCCTTTATAATTTTTATATACGGTGGATCTTATTCTGCATTTTTGGGAATATTTTTAGGATTTTGGGTTATATGCGGAACTCTATATGAGCTAATTATTAAAATCGGTGTAGGAAAAAAATTGGATATTATGTATAGCAGAATTTTATCTTTACCGAGGTCTTCTTATGGTATGAGCTTAGCACATATAGGAGTTGCTATTTTTGTAATAGGTGTGACAGTTTCTAGTGCTTGGAAGGTCGAAATTGAAAGATCGATCTCAATTGGGGAAGATTTATTTATTAATGATTATAAAATTAGTTTTGATTCCTATAGTGAGGTTAAAGGACCAAATTGGATTGCTGAACGAGGATCTTTTACGGTATCTAAAAATGAAAAAATAATAACCGTACTTTTACCAGAAAGAAGGTTCTATCCTGCATCCGAAGTTACTACTACTGAGCCTGCAATTATGACCAATATATTTGCTGATTTGTATATTGTTTTAGGAGAAAATATTGATGGTGGAAATTCATATGGTTTAAGAGCCTATTATTCTCCTTTATTGAATTGGATATGGATAGGAATTGGGTTTATGGTATTTGGAGGTATCACCTCATTATCTGATAGAAAACATAGATTAGGTTATTTAAAAAATAAGAAAGCTAATTTAATATGAAAAAGGTTAGTTATTATATTCCTTTATTATTATTTTTAGTATTAGCCATATTTTTTTCTATCCAACTTTTGACACAAAAAGATCCGTCTGAATTGCCATCAGTTTTTATTGAGAAAAAATTACCTAATATTACATTAGACCCATTTGAAGATTATGAATTTTTATCTCAAGATATGCTCAATAATACGAGTAATTTATATTTAATAAATATATGGGCAAGTTGGTGTGCCCCATGTATGGCAGAACATCAGTATTTAATGGAACTTAGTAAATCTTATAATATTACAATATATGGAATAAATTATAAAAATAAGTTATTAGATGCTAAAGCATTTTTAGAAAATTATGGCAATCCTTTCACGGCTATTGGAAGAGATGTTTCAGGAAGAGAATCTATTAATTTAGGGGTTTATGGAGTTCCAGAAACTTTTATAGTAGATAAATATGGATTTATAAAATATAGGCATGTAGGTCCCATTTTGGAATATGATATTAACAATACTATTCTTCCTATAATTAAGAAATTAGGAGTCGAAGTAAATTGAAAAAATTTTTAATTATTATTATGTATTTTTATAGCTTCTCTGCATTTAGTAATGAAAATAAAGTTGCTGAAGAATTATATGAAGAATTAAGATGTTTGGTTTGTCAAAATCAATCAATTAAAGAATCTGATGCGCCACTTGCAAAAGATTTAAAGTTACTAGTATTAGAAAAATTAAAAGAGGGAAAAAATAAAAAGGAAATAAAATCTTTTTTAGTAAATAAATACGGTGAATTTATTTTATTTAAACCAACCTATTCTTTAAAAAATATATTTTTATGGTTAGCACCAATTCTGTTTTTATTTTTTGGAATTATATTAGTATTTAGATCTCACAAGTATTCTAAAAAGATTATTCAAGAAGATATTCAGCTTTCTAATTATGAAAAGAAAAAATTAAGAACAATTTTAAATGAAGATCATAAAATATGAATACTTTTATATTTTTAATTATATTTATTGCCATAGTCGTATCTTTAATTTTTATTAAATTTTTAAATAAACCTGCAAAAAATATTAGTGTTGAGGAAATTAATACTAAATTATTTCAACAGCAATTTAATGAAATAGAATCTGATTTGAATAGAGGTCTAATTGAAAAAGATGCATACGTTTCTATGAAAAAAGAGCTTTCAAAAAGAGTTTTATCCTATGCATCAAAAAACACTAAAAATGATATATATCAAGATAACAAATTATTAAATTTTTCTGTATTTTTTATAATTATTATTTTATTTTTTATTACTTTTTTTACTTATTTTTACAATGGTAACCCTACTTTACCTGATCTGTCTTTTAATAAGAGATCAAATTATGGAGTTCCTAGTATTTTTTACGAGGAAGCTCTCAAAGATGTAGAAAAAAAAATACAAATACAACCTGATAATATTGAACTGCATATCTTAAAGGCTAATACTTATTCTTTATTGGGTAAACAGGATTATTCATTAAAGTTATGGAAATATATAATTGATTCTTATCCAGAAAAGATTTCAGCAGATATTTATTTATCATATGGAGAGTCTTTGATGCAGGAGGCTTTGAATAAACAAAATGAAATTTTAATTTCTGACAAAGCTTTTAAAATGTTTGAAAAAGCTAGTATTGAATCTGAAATTTCATCGGAAGTTTGGGCCATATCTTCTTTTTATGTAGGTTTGTATTTTTATCAAAAAAATAAAATAAATGAGGCAAAAGATATTTGGTCATTTGTTATTGACGAATCTCCAGTAAACGCTTCTTGGAGATCTAATTTATTAGAGCAAATTAATCAAATTTTGCCAGATACAAATAATAATTTTAATGATGAAGAAATAATTGAAATGGTTAATAGATTGGCAAAAAGATTATATACAAATGATAGTGAAAATATTTTGGATTGGCAAAAATTGGGAAAATCTTTTATGGTTTTAGGTAAAATAAATAAAGCCATTGATGCTTATAATAGAGCATTAATATTAGATAGTGAAAACATTGATAGTCTTATAGGTTTGGCAGAGGCAAAATTATTAAATTTAACGCCTGAGCAAAAAGTTACTGATGATATATTAAAATTATTTAATACAATAATTATACATGAACCAAGTCATCCATTAGCTTTATGGGTCCTGGCGGAGGAAGAAATAAATTTAAATAATTTTAATAAAGCTAAAATTTTGTTAAATAATTTATTATTACAGTTAAATCCAGACTCTGAAGAATATAAGTTGGTTGTAGATAAATTAGAACAAATAAATAGGTAGGTTTATGCAAAATAAAATATCAGTTGTTATCCCTGTTTATAATGAGTCTGGAAATATTAACCAGCTTGTGAAGGAAATAATAGAAGTTCTTGATAAATTAGGGGGAGGCGAAATAATTTTCGTGGATGATGCGTCTACCGATACAACTGTAGATAAAATATTAGGTAATAATGGTTCTGATCATACCAAAATTAATTTGCTTCAGCACAAAAATAAACATGGTCAAAGTTCAGGTTTATTAACTGGTATTAAGTTTTCTAAGTATGATGTAATAGTAACGTTGGATGGTGATGGCCAAAATGATCCAAGAGATATTCAAAAAATATTTAAAGTGTGGCAGGAAAATAATAATGATATGTTATTAATTATTGGAAATAGAGTTAATAGAAAGGATACTTGGTCTAGGCGTTTTGCCTCTCGTTTAGCGTATAAAATGAGAAAAATAATATTGAATGATATTACTCCTGACAGTGGTTGTGGTTTAAAAATATTTAGTAAGAAACTTTTTTTGAGTTTACCATATTTTGATCATATACATAGGTTTTTGCCGGCTTTAGTTAGACGACAGGGAGGAAAAGTTACTTCTGTTGAAGTTTTTCATAGAGAGAGATCATCAGGTAGATCAAAATATAGTAATTGGCAGCGATTTAGAGTAGGTTTAGTTGATTTGTTCGGTGTGTCGTGGTTAATAAAGAGATCATCTTTTCCAATAAAGTTAAAAGACGGTAAAAATATTAGTGATAAGGATTAAATAAATGGATAAAAATACAATATGGATGATTATTGGTTTTACAGGGCAAGGTTTTTTTTCTGCGAGATTTATTCTTCAATGGATAAAGTCTGAGCTTAAGCAACAAAGTATTATTCCTTTAGGTTTTTGGTATTTTTCATTATTAGGAGGCGCTACATTGTTCGCTTATGCTATTCATAAAGAAGATCCAGTTTTTATTGTTGGTCAAGGCGCAGGTCTATTTATATATTCACGGAATTTGTATTTGATAAGGAAAAAATCACTAGAAGAAAAGACCTAATATGATAAAACTTAAAGATAGTAGTTATTTATTTTCTATAATTTTATTACTTTCATCATTTTTTTTTATTCGATTATTTTTATGGAATTGGGCTAGTTTAGACTTATCTTTTGATGAAGCTCAGTACTTCAGTTGGGCGCAGAATTTAGATTGGGGATATTATTCAAAACCTCCAATGTTAGCATGGATAATTAAGATATTTACTGCATTATGTGGTGATTCTGAATTATGTATAAGGATTGCGTCTCCATTTTTACATTCATTTACCGCACTATTTATTGGTTTAGCGTCATATAATTTTGCTTCATATAAAAATAAATTTATTATATTAATGGCAGCTTCTATTTGGTTATTAATACCTGGTATAAGTTTATCATCGGGTTTTATAAGTACTGATGTGCCCTTACTGTTTTTTACTTCATTATGTTTATGGATACTTAGTTTATTTTCATCTGAAAATATGAATTATAAAAATAATATTTACTTTTTATTATTAGGAGTTTTTCTAGCACTGGCATTCTTATCAAAATACGCAATTTTATATTTGTTAATAGGTAGTATAGTTGCTGTAGTTATGGATAGAGATATTAGAAATAATTTTTTTATTTACATTAATTTTAAGCGTTTGTGTCTAATATTAATATTTTTTTTCATTATAATTATTCCTCATATATTATGGAATTTCGAAAATGGTTTCATTACAGCTCAACATACAATGGCTAATGCCAATTTAGGTGGAGAATGGAAAGGTATTAGCAATTTAATAAAATTTTTTGTAGAACAATTTTTTGTGTATGGTTTTATAACATTTTTAATACTATTAGTGATCTTATTTAAATTTAAAACTTTTAATAGAAATGAACGCTTTTTAATATTTTTAACATTAACACCAATTCTAATAGTATTATTTCAAGCTTTTATTTCTAGAGCTCACGCAAATTGGGCAGCTATTGCTTATGTCCCAGGTACCATATTAGTAACAACATATTTTATGCAACTTTGGGATAAAAATAAAAAGCATTTATTTTATATTAACGTTATTAGTGGCCTATTTATTATGTTCTTAATTCCTCTTAGTGGTGTTTATAATCTAGGTGTGGATCCATATAAAAAAAATAGAGGCTGGTCTGAATTGGGATTAGCCATATCAGAGATATTTTACATTTATCCTGATGCTGTGTTAGTTGCAGATGATAGAAGAGTTCTTGCAGAGGCATTATATTATATGAAAATTAAACCTTATAATTGGGTAAGATGGAATGCTGATGGAATAATTCATGATCATTATGAATTAGTTACTGATCATAATGACCTGATATCTAAAACGGGTATCATGGTTTCTTCAGAAGAAGACAATATACATTTTAAATCATTTTTTAAAGATGTAATCTTTATTAAAACTATTACTAGAAAAATGGGAAATGATAAAGTAAAAGAGTATAAGGTTTGGATGCTTAAAGGATATATAAAATAATTATTTAAAGATTAAGATTTTTCTAATTCAGTGTCCCAATATAAATAGTCTAACCAGCTTTGGTGTAGATAATTTGGCGGAAAATTTTTTCCTATAGCATGTAGCTGACTATTAGATGGGTAATAAGGTTTTTTTATTAAAGTCATGTTTACTTCTGACAATAAAAAATTACTCTTTTTTAAATTACATTTTGAGCATGCGGCAACAACGTTGTCCCATTTAGTCTTTCCTCCTTTAGATTTAGGAATAACATGGTCGAATGTAAGTTCCTTAGTATGATATTTACCTGCACAGTATTGGCAAATAAAGCGATCTCTTAAAAACAGATTAAATCTAGTAAATGCAGGTTTCCTTGAAATTGGAATATAATTTTTTAGGGCAATTACACTAGGTATTTTCATAGAAAAAGAAGAAGATCTTACTTCTGTTTCATATTCAGCAATTATGTTTACTCTATCTAAAAAAACGGCTTTAATTGTATCTTGCCAACTCCATAAAGATAAAGGAAAATAGCTTATGGGTTGGTAATCTGCATTTAAAACTAGAGCTGGGTGATTTTTCAATTTTTCTCCTAAAATTATATTATGTAATAATACAAATATTATTCAATAAAATTAAGTTATCTTAATTTAGATATTACATTTTTTTATAAATTCAATTCCTATTTCTATTCCTTCTTCATTTATACTGTGACCTAAATTTTTACAGCTATGACTAGTTACATCAGCTCCTAATTCAGTTAAATCAGATTTAGCTTTAATCATACTTTTAATTGGTATAGTTTCGTCTAATTCACCGTGAATAAGCATTATTTTATGTTCTTTAGTTAGAGTGTGTTTGTTATTTATAAATGACCCAGAATAACATAAAAGTCCTCCTATTTTATTCTTACTACCGCATTCCAATGCAACCATTGACCCCTGACTAAAACCTATTAAATAAGTATTTTCAGAAGTAATTGAGAATTTATCTTGCCAATAATTTATAAAATTTAAAACATGTTCTGATGCTGCACTTACCTTTTGTGGCATATTTGCTCTATTTATAGTTCCATCATTATTGATATCGAGCCCAAACCATTGTCTTCCTCCGAAAGGGTTTTGTGGACATACTTCAGGGCCGTTAGGACTAATAAAATATGCGTCAGGAAAGTGTTTTGAAAATAGCGGGGCTAATTGAATAAGATCATCACCATTTGATCCCCATCCATGTAATAATATTATGAGAATTTTTGGATTATCTATTTGAGAATTTAAACTTGGACCTGTAATTAAATTTTCATTTTGCATAAGTAAATCTTTCATAAAGTTTATTTATAATATACTAGTATTTAATATTAATAAAAATTATAAATATAAAAATGAAATTATATTCATACAATACTCGTTTTGCTCCTAGTCCCACTGGACATATGCATTTGGGACACGCTTTTTCTGCAATATTTGCGTCAGAGCTAGCTAAAAAGATAAATGGTAAATTTATTGTCAGAATAGAAGATATAGATCAGAACAGGTCTAGAAAAATATTTGAAGATTCAATTCTTGAAGATTTAGATTGGTTAGAAATAAAATATGATAAAAAAGTAAGAAAGCAATCTGATCATTTAGATGATTATAAGGCAGCGATAGATGAACTAAATAGACTTGGTATTATATATCCGTGTTTTTGCTCGAGATCGGATATTAAAGCTGAAATAATGAGGGCAGGTAATGCGCCACATGAAGAAGAAAATTTATTTTATCCAGGAACATGTAGACGTTTGACCAACCAAGAAAGAATAGAAAAATTAGAAAAGGAGAATAATTTTGCATGGCGATTAAATATTAGAGCAGCAGCAAAAAAATAGGTAGATTAATTTGGCAAGATATTAGATTGGGTTCTAATACAGTTCCAGTAGGCACAATAGGAGATGTTGTTTTAGCTAGAAAAGATATTCCTACGTCGTATCATTTATCTGTTACTTTAGATGATCATATTCAAAGGATTGGATTAGTATCTAGGGGAGAAGATTTGGTGGAAGCTACTCATATTCATAAAATTATTCAAATGCTTTTAGGACTAAATACTCCTATTTATTTTCATCACCCTTTAATCTTAGATTCTACTGGAAAAAGACTTTCCAAGAGAAATAGAGCACAAACTTTGAAATCACTAAAAGCTAAAGGTTACAAAAGAGAGGATGTTATAGATTTATTTGGAAGAAAAAATATATTATCTTTGTTAGACTTTATAAAGTAATTTCCTATTTAAATTATTAGGAGTAAATATGTGATGCAAATTATTGAGCTAATATTACCTTACTTAATATATATTTTCTTATTTGCGGTTTTTATAGTTTTAGCTACTGGAATAATTTCAATGTTAAGAGGTGGAGATTTCAATAAAAAATGGGGTAATAAGCTAATGAGAGCTAGAGTTATATTACAAGCTATTGCAGTTTTATTAATAGTTTTGTTAGGAATCATTTTTAGTAGATAAAAAATTTGTTTTTTTTATAAGCAAAATAAATTACAAATAATTAAATTTAATAGTTAAGGAAGATTTATGAAAATATTAGTGCCTGTAAAAAGAGTAATAGATTACAATGTTAAAATAAGAGTTAATGCTGAAGGTTCTGCAGTAGAAACAAATAATGTTAAAATGTCCATGAATCCTTTTGATGAAATTGCTGTAGAAGAAGCGGTGAGACTTAAAGAAGCGGGTATAGCTGAAGAAATAATAATAGTTTCTATAGGAGACAAAGGAGCGCAAGAAACAATCAGAACTGCTTTTGCTATGGGCGGAGATAGAGGAGTTCATATATTAACAGATAAAAATACAGAACCCCTTGTTGTTGCTAAAATTTTGAAAGAAATAGTGGTTAAAGAAAATGTTGATCTTGTAATTTTAGGAAAACAAGCAATTGACGATGATTCAAATCAAACCGGTCAAATGTTAGCTGCTATTCTTGACTGGCCTCAAGGAACTTTTGCTTCTAAATTAGATATAGATGGAAAAAAAATAAAAGTAGTTAGAGAGATTGATGGTGGTTTAGAAACTTTAGAAATGACTATTCCAGCCATTATTACTACAGACTTGAGATTAAATGAACCTAGATATGCTTCACTACCTAATATAATGAAGGCTAAGAGAAAAGAAATTTCTGAAGTTAATATTGATGATTTAAAAATCGATACTAAAAATAGATTAGAAGTTTTAAAAGTATCAGAGCCAGCAATTCGTGAAGGAGGAAGAAAAGTCGAAGATGTAGATGAGTTGATCAAAATGTTAAAAAATGAAGCGGGAGTAATTTAATGGCAGTTTTAGTTATTGCAGAAAGTAATGGAAAAACAATCGATAGAGGAACCTTATCAGCAATTAGTGCGGCAATGAAAATTGATGATAGTGTAGATTTAATTATATTTGACGAATCGCAAGAAGTTGTAAATTTTGCTAAAAAAATATCAGGATTAAAAAAAGTGATATTTTGTAAAGGCGCTTTAGAAGGTACACTTGCAGAAAATATCTCTCCTGTTGTGGTTGATTTAAGTCAGAACTATAGTCACATATTAAGTTCTGCTGGCACTTTTGGAAAGAACATTATGCCAAGAATAGCTGCTTTATGCGATTCTCAGCAAATTTCAGATATAAGTGATATTATAAATGAGGATACATTTGTACGTCCAATTTATGCTGGTAATGCGCTAGCAACTATTAAATCTTCTGATGATAAGAAATTTATTACTGTTAGGGCTACAGCTTTTCAGGCTGCCGATATTAACACGGGTCAAGCAGAAAGTGAAGAAGGTCCTAAAGTTGAACAATATGGTAAAATAGAATTTAGTGGTAGAGAATTATCAAAATCTGATAGACCAGAATTGACAGCCGCCAAGATAGTAGTTTCTGGTGGAAGAGGCATGGGTAGCGGTGAAAATTTTGCTATCTTAGATTCTTTAGCAGATAAGTTAGGGGCAGCTGTTGGAGCAAGTCGTGCAGCTGTAGATGCAGGATATGTTCCTAATGATTATCAAGTTGGACAAACTGGCAAGGTAGTAGCGCCAGAGTTATATATTGCTATTGGCATTTCAGGTGCTATTCAACATTTAGCTGGAATGAAAGATTCTAAGGTTATAGTAGCTATTAATAAAGATGAGGAAGCTCCAATATTTCAAATTGCAGATTTTGGTTTGGTTGGTGATTTATTTAAAATTATACCAGAACTTACAGAAAAATTGGATTAATTATATTTTGGAATTGAAAAATGAGAATTATTTGTTTGGATTTAGAAGGTGTTTTGGTTCCAGAAATATGGATTTCTCTAGCTAATAGAACAAATATTAAGGAGTTACTTGTAACTACTAGAGATATTGAGGATTATAATGAGTTAATGACTCATAGATTAAACGTGTTAAAAAAAGAGGGTTTAACTATAAAAGATGTAAATGATGCAGTTAGTACATTAAAACCTTTTGAGGGAGCAAAAAATTTATTAGATAAACTATCATTAAATTTCCAAGTTATAATTTTATCAGATACATTTTATGAAATAGCTAGACCATTATTTAATCAATTGGGCAATCCAAATGTTTTTTGTCATCATTTAGAAATTTCTAATTCTGGCACGGTAGAAGCCTATAGATTAAGGATTGAAGACCAAAAAACTAGGGCTGTAAAAGCCTTTAAAGAATTAGGCTTTTCTGTGGCAGCAGCAGGAGATTCTTACAATGATTTAGGCATGCTTATGGAAGCAGATATTTCAGTCTTATTTAAGGCTCCAGAATTTTTAATTGATGAATATAAATCTTTTCATCACACAGATAATTACGATGTTTTGTATGATTTATTAAGCAATTAAATTAGTAAATTATATCTTTTTAAGCCAGTTTATTATTCTCTCGTCTCTCCAATTAATTATTCCTTCTACTCTCCAAAGTACTTTTTCAGATTTGTTTATAATGAAAGTTGTAGGTATTCCACGCAATTTAAATATTTTAGATAATTTCATTTTGGGGTCTAAAAATACATTATTTTTATTTAGTTTAATTTTATCTACATAGTGTTGAATTTTATCAATATCGTTAGATCTGTCTTGGTTAATATATATTATTTCGTAATCTGATTTTCTCAGAATATTAGATAGTTCGATTAAGTCAGGCATTTCTTTTATGCAGGGGGCACACCATGTGGCCCAAAAATTAATTATGAGGTTATTACTTTCATTTAATTTGCTAATTGTAACTTTTTGATTATATAAGTTTAATAATTTTAAATTAGGTATTGTATCTAACTGCTCTTCTTTTTTAATTTTATTGAAAGATTCTGTTATATTTTCAGCAATAACTATATTATCATATAATAGAAAATAAAATAAGGTAAAATAAAGGCGAAGCTTACATATTTTTTTTATAGAAATTATCATATACTTTTCTTTCTTTTTCTGTATAGGTAATAATCTATTAATGGTGGATTAAATGAATAAAGTAAAGTCTAATAAAAATAAAGCTTCACAAATATGGGGCGGAAGATTCGAAAAAGATTCTTCAAAACTGATGAAAGAAATTAATTCTTCCATTAATTTTGATAAAAGGTTGGCTATGCATGATATTCAATTGAGTAGAGTGCATTCTAATATGCTTGCTCAAAATAAAATAATATTAAAATCTGAAAACAAAAAAATTCAAAAGGGCTTGAATATTATAGAAAAAGAAATTTTAGAAAATAAATTTAAATTTTCAGCTGATTTAGAAGACATTCATATGCATATTGAGGCTCGTTTAACTGATTTAATTGGTGATCCAGGAAAAAAACTTCATACAGCAAGATCCAGGAATGATCAGGTAGCTACAAGTTTTAAAATGTGGGTTAGAGATGAAATAGAAACCATTGATGATAAGATAAAAAATTTTCAAAAAGCTTTATTAAACCAAGCAGAAAAACATATTGAGACTATCATGCCTGGTTTTACGCATTTACAGGCTGCACAACCTGTAAGCTTAGCACATCATTTATTATCATATGTAGAGATGTTGGGTAGAGATAGGTTAAGGATATTAGATTCTAAAAAAAGATTATTAGAATGTCCACTAGGCTCAGCAGCTTTAGCTGGAACTTCCTATCCGATTGATAGGTTTAAGACAAGTAAAGATTTAGGTTTTAAAACTCCAATGCTGAATTCTATTGATGCTGTAAGTGATAGAGATTTTGTATTAGAATCATTATCCATTGCAACTTTAATCATGGTTCATATTTCAAGATTATCAGAAGAAATAATAATATGGGCTTCGCCAGGTTTTAATTTTGTAAAATTACCTGAAGCTTTTTCCACGGGTTCATCCATTATGCCGCAAAAAAGAAATCCTGATTCTGCTGAATTAATAAGAGGAAAAACAGGAAGAATAGCTAGTGCTTATCAAAATATTGTAACTATGCTAAAAGGGTTGCCTCTTTCATATTCAAAAGATATGCAGGAAGATAAAGAAGCAGTATTTGATTCTTTTGATAATTTAAAAATTTGTTTGGATGTTGCTATTGGTTTAATTAAAGAAATTAACTTTAATACTAAAAATATGTATGAAATGGCAAAATTAGGATATCTAACAGCTACGGATTTAGCTGATTGGCTTGTAAAAGAAGCAGGAGTTCCATTTAGAGATGCTCACGCTATTACAGGAAAAGTAGTTAAGTTAGCTGAAAGCAAAAACTTAGGGTTAAATGAGCTTAAATTAAATGATTTAAGAAGTATAAATGAAAATATATCTGAAGAGACCCTAAAAGTTTTATCATTAGAATATTCTTTAAAAAGTAGAGATAGTTTTGGTGGTACAGCACCTAAAATGGTAAAAAAAGCTATTAAAAAAGCAAAAATACAGTGGTTAAAAAATATTGTATAAATTTTTAAACATATTTATTATTGCGTTATTTTTATCAACTGCTTTGGTGAGTTGTGGAAAAAGAGCGGATTTAGAAAGACCACCAAAAGTAGATGGTTTAGAGCCTGCAAATATAGAATAGAACTAGACAAGCTTTTAGGTTTTGAGATGAGTTTATTAAATTACAGAAATAATATTTTATATTTTGAAGATGTGTCACTTAATGAGATAGCAGATAAAATAGTAACTCCAATGTATATTTATTCTCAATCTACGCTAGAAAATAATTTTAATAAAATAAATGAAGCATTAAATAAAATTTTAGGAAAAGAACAAGAAAAATTAATAGCTTTTTCAGTCAAATCTAATTCTAATATTGCAATTATAAATAGATTACATAATTTAGGTTCTGGAGCTGATGTGGTGTCAGTAGGAGAATTAAAAAGATCTTTAAATGCAGGTATTAAAGGAAATAAGATTGTTTTTTCTGGGGTAGGAAAAACCTCGGAAGAAATGCTTTTTGCTTTAGAAATGGATGTTGTGCAATTTAATATAGAGTCTATATCAGAGATTAATCAATTATCAGAAATTGCTAGTTCAAATAATAAGATTGCTTCAATAGCATTCAGAATTAATCCAGATATAGTAGCAGGTGGTCACGAAAAAATAGCTACTGGAGGAAGTAATACTAAATTTGGTATTCCTTATAGTGAAGCTTTAAAAGCTTATGAGTATGCAAAATCATTACCTGGAATTAATATTGTTGGAATAGATATTCATATAGGTTCACAAATAACCAATTTAGAACCATTTAGTTTAGCTTTTCAAAAAATACGTGACCTTTATGATAAATTAATCATCGGTGGACATAATATAATTAACATAGATTTGGGTGGAGGAATAGGTATAAAATATATAGATACAGATGAACCATTCTTATTAGAAGATTATGCCAATCTAGTAAATAAAAATTTTGGTGATTTGAAATGTAAGTTGATATTTGAGCCAGGTAGATGTATTGCAGCATCCGCTGGGATTTTGTTGACAAAAGTAATTAGAGATAAAAATAGTTATAATAATAATTTTCTGGTAGTAGATGCTGCGATGAATGATTTTATGAGACCTGCTTTATATGGAGCCAAACATAAAATACTTAGTGTTAATAAAGATAACAATTCTGATAAAAAAATTGATTATCAGGTGGTTGGGCCTGTATGTGAAACTGGAGATGTAATGGGAGAAATAGTTTCTTCTAGAATTATGAATTCTGGAGATTATATTATTATAAAGGATGTAGGAGCATACGGCGCAGTTATGTCTTCAAATTATAATAGTAGGCCGTCAGTTCCAGAAGTTTTGATAAAAGGTAGTAATTTTAATGTTATTAGAAAAACAATTACAACAGATGAATTATTGGCTTTTGAGAGTATCCCAAGTGAGTGAAAGGTAATTATATGAATAGTAAACAATCGTCTAAGTCTATTCCCGCAGGTCTAAGTGTAAGAATATTCTTAGCACAAATTTTAATATTATGGGAAAAATTAGCTAAAACTATTTTTTATACATTGTTTTTATTAATTTTGTTTCTGTGTTTAAGTCTTTTAAACTTTTTTTCTATGATTGCCTATACATTTCATATTTTAACTCTATGTACATTTGTTTTAGGGTTTATTTGTATATTGTTTTTTACACTAAAAAATTTTAAATGGCCTTCAAAGATTGATTCAGCTCGAAGAATAGAGATAGATAATAATGCGACACATAGGCCTATAAGTACGATATTTGACACACCTGGTATAAATAAAGATAGTAATTTATGGGATATTCATTACAGCAATATGTTAGAATATTCTACTTCTTTAAAAAAACTTAAGTTGAGATCAGTTTTTATGAAATTAGATCCATTGTGTCTTAGGCTGCCACTCTTAATATTATTTTCTTTTATTTATTTTTCTAATCAATCAGTTTGGGTAGATAGAGTGCATGCTGCTATTTTGCCGCAGGCAGATATATCCGATATAGGTGTACAAGGAACTTTTACTGGATGGCTTACTCCACCTGAGTATACAAAAAAACAACCTATCTTACTTATGGATAGTGATGAGGCTATTAGTAGTCCTTCAGGAAGCGTTTTATCAGCAAGAGTATTTGGAGGCGAGGGCAACATAACGTTGCATATGGATGATAAAATAGAAGATTTTATTAAAATTGATGATGAAAATGCATCTATAGAAAGTATTATTGATAAAGATACTGATATATCAGTTTTTCAAAATAATAATGTATTGTTTAATAAATATATAAAATCTATTCCTGATAAAATTCCTACTGTGGAATTTATTGAAAATCCCAAATCTACAATAAAAGGAATATTAGATATTAATTATGTTTTTGGGGATGACTATTCTGTTATTAAGTTATTTGCGGAAATATCGTTAAAAAATAAGCTAGAAATTAAAACTCAGGATCAGATAAAATTTAATATTCCATTTGAAAACAGTGATGAAATACAGACATTTGGTAGGTACTATCATGATTTGACTGAACATATTTGGGCAGGATTGCCAGTGAATATTGTTTTAAATGTTGAGGATTTTGTTGGGCAAAAAGGTAAAAGTGATGTAGTAGAAATTTTATTACCTGAAAAGCAATTTAATAATCTTATTGCACTTTCAGTTATTAACCAAAGAAAAAGTTTAGCATGGGGAAAAGACACTCCTCATAATGTAGGGCAAATTTTGGAAGAAATTTCAGAATCTCCTGAATTTGAAAATAAATTAAATATTGCCAAGGAATGGCTCTTAGAAGCTGCGAATATTTTAAACAAAGATAAAAATGCTAAAACATTAAATTCAAATAATTATAATTTTGTTATTGATTTGCTATGGAAAACAGCTTTATTTATTGAATCTGGCCAGTTAGCTGTAGCAGAAAATGAATTAAGAAGAGCGCAAGAAGATTTAAGAGAAGCTTTATCTCAAGGAAATGAAGGAACTGAAATTGATGATATGGTTTCTAACTTAGATACTGCGCTAAAAAAATATTTAGAGGAATTAGAAAATCCAATGGATATTGATGCTCCACAATTATCAGAGTCAGATAATCCAGGAGATCGTGGTGGAGAAAATGGGGCTCAGGCAAATGATAAAGAAAACTTAGAGGAAAAATTAGAAGAAATTGCTGATTTAGCTGCCTCTGGTTCTTTAGACGAGGCTCAAGAACAGTTAGAAAATATGCAAGATATGACGGAAGCTATGGATAGAGATGCTTTAGGGGAAGCTTTAGGAGAGCAAGAAGGAGCTGAAACTCCTATGGCAATGCAGCAAATTTCTGAAATGATGCAAGAACAAGAAGCTCTTATGGAAGATTCATTTGAACAATCACTTAATTCTGCGCAAGCAGATCAAAAGACACCTGGTTCAGGACCTGTAAATGCTGGAAAAGAACAAGAAATGCTTAGAAAACAATTAGAAGATGTTATGCACGAAATTAGTGAATCTGATAATCCAATGCCTGAAGAATTAGGAAGAGCTGAAAGAGCAATGAAGCAAGCTGAAAGAGAGTTACAAAGAGGAAGGCCAGATAGAGCTCAAACAGCTCAAGGTAGGGCTATAGAAGAACTAAAAAAAGCGGCAGAAAAAATTGATAAAATGCATTCAGGAGATGGACCAAGTCAAATGGCAGGAGATAGTGGAAATAATAATAGTAGAGATCAAAGAGATCCTCTAGGAAGAGTTCCTCCTGGTCAAGGGACTTCTCCTGGTGGAGACATAGGATTGCCAAGTCAACAAAATGTGACTAAAGCCAAAGAAATTGTTAAAGAGTTATATAAAAAAGCTGAATCTTCTCAAGAAGGATCAGTCGAAAGAAAGTATGTTGATAGTTTGTTAGACTGGTATTAATTATCTGCTAAAGTTTCTACCAAATAAATTTCCTCCCTCAATTGGAACACCTAAATCTATAAGTATATTTATTAAAATTTGTGGAATAGGAATTTTGTTCCCGTAAACTATAATAAGGCCAATATAAATAATTGTGGAGGTTAGTAAAATAGTAATTATCCAAAAAAGCCATAAGCCTGAAAGTGAAGAAATTTCATCATCTCTATTTGTTTTCCATATTTCACCGCATTGAGAACATTTAACTTTCTTTCCTTCAGATGGAATTAAGTTATTATCTACTTTAAACTTAGTCTTACAATTAGGGCATTGTATTATCAAATTTAAAATTCCTGTTTTGGTTATATTATCTTTTTAGTTAGAGTATAATATTACTTATTAATATAAAAACATATATATTTTTGGAAAATAAATTGCTTAAAGAAAAATTTATAATTATTTTTTTAATTATATTATTATTATATTTATTATCATTTTGTATATTTCTTGATGACATTAATTATACTTATGATGACCCAAAAAATTTAGATGCAGTAGTAATTTTAACGGGTTCTAAAGGTAGGCTTGGTTTAGGTCTAGGATATATGGAAAATAATCCCAAACTCAAGATATTAATCAGTGGAGTAGGAGAAGGAGTTAAATTTTCAGACCTGCCGATTGATCAAAGTTTTAATAAAAATAATATTACACTTGGATTTGAAGCAAAAAATACTATTCAAAATGCATTAGAAACTTCAAATTGGATTTCAGAGAACAATATTAAAAGCTTTTTATTGGTTACAGATAATTGGCATATGAAAAGGTCATTATTATTATTTAGAGGTGTTATAAATAATGTTGAAATTTTTCCAAAAAAGCTAGCTTCAATAAAATTAAATTTTACTTATTTAGTTAGGGAGCCTAGAGCATTTTATACCTTAATAGTTGAACATTTAAAATACATAATTTCTCATGCGCAGATAATTTACTATTGGATATTAAATTGATAATAAGGTCCTTGATTTTTAATATATTATTTTTTCTTATAAGTTCCATCATGGCATTATTTTTGTTTCCTTTTTTAATTAGTAGAAGGTCAACATTGATTATTGCTTATTGCTGGGCAAAAATTGTTTTATTTTTGTTAAAAAATGTTTGTGGCGTTTTAATAAAAATTAGTGATCAAAATCAAATTAATAAAAATGGTGTAATATTTGCTGTACGTCACGAGTCAATGTTAGATACTATATTATTTTTAGCATATAATCTTGATATTAAATACATTGTTAAGAAAGAATTATTATATGTTCCGTTTTATGGACTTTTTGTGTGGAGAAGTGGGCATATTATTATTAATAGAAAGGGTAAATCTAAAACTTTATTAAAAATGGTAAACAAAGTCAGAGAATATGCTAATTCAGGTAAAAATATAATTATATTTCCTCACGGGACTAGAATAGGAGTTGGACAAAATATTAGAGTTCAATCAGGAATATTTGCATTTTACAAATATCTGGATAAACCTATAATTCCCATACATATTAGTACAGGGCATGTTTGGAAGAAAAATGGTTTTATTAAACAGCCTGGTATTGTAGAGGTTAAATTTTTAGAAAAAATAAATAAAGGTTTGAATAAAAGCGAATTTTTATCAATTATTAATAATAGGTTAAATTGATTTTTAATTTTGTAATAATCCAAAAATATATAATGTTAAGTATATTTATATTACTTTAAGAGGAATTCATGAAAATATTTAGTAAATCAATAATTTTTCCATTTTTAGTGATATTTATATCTGCATTATTTTATGTGTTATTTGTAAATACTAAACCAGTGGCACATTCAAAAAAGAATATTACAGAATCTCCTGTGGTTGAGATAGAAAAGTTAGAATCTGATTATTTTTCTTCGAATATTAATTCTTTTGGAGAGGTTATTAGTGAAAAAGTGATTGATATAAAATTTCCTACAAATGGAAAAATATATGAAGTGGGTATGGTCGGAGACGGTTCATTTATTAAAAAGGGAGATTTAATATTCAGTATAGATCCATTTGAGATAGAGAATAATATTGAGCAAAATAAAGCGGAAAGAAAAATTATAAGCTATAATATTGAAAAATTATCAAAACAGATAGTAAGTAAAAAGTTATATAAAAATCAGATTGCTAACCAAAAAAATATATTAAGTAAGCAATTAGAAAATAAATTGAATATTGAGGGTAGTTCAATTTCTAAAAACTCTCTTGATGACTTGCGTATTTCTATAAGTCGTTTAGAGGAAAGTTTAATAAATACAAGTGAACTAATTGATGTGCTAAGTTTTAATTTAAAGACAAATGAAATACAGCTTAATAAAATTAATATCATTATTGAAAGATATGAAAATGATTTATATAACTCAAAGGTTATTGCGCCATTTTCAGGCTATATTGAAAATTTTAAAATTTATGAGGGACAAGAAATATTTAGTAATGAATTATTAGGAGTACTTAAAGATACTGAAAATTTAGAAGTAAAGTTTTTCATTGGAGGAGAAGATTACAATAATTTGTTAAAATTTAAAGATAGAGGTATTGGCTCGTTAGTTCAAATTAAATGGTCAGTAGGAAAAACAGTTTACTCTTCAGAAGGAGTTATAAAAAGAATTGATGGAGAATTGAATAGTAATACTGCGGGCATATATTTATATGCCGAGTTAACAGAAAATTTAAATAGCATTCCTATAGGAGCATTTGTAGAAATTAATATGCAAAGAAAGATAAATTATAAATCTATAAAAATTCCTTATTCAGCCGTTTTTAATAATAAATATATTTATATTATGAATGGTAATACTTTGAAAAAAACCAAAATAAAAATTATTGGTGAAGAAAAAAATGGTCTATTAATAAAAGACGAAGAATTAGCCGGTAAATCTCTAGTTATTACTAGGTTGAGTGATATGCAGGATAATATGCAAGTTAAACCTATACTTAGTTCTAAAAAATAAATTTAGGTAATTTAATGGATATTCTTAAATTATTTTCAATACATAAAACCGCTTCTAATGCTCTAATGATTTTAATAATATTATTTGGATTACTTGGCTTGACTAAGCTAAATGTCCAGTCATTACCAGATTTTGGTTTTGATTTGATTACCGTTAGTGTTGATTGGAAGAGTGCGAGTCCTAGAGATGTAGAAAATAGAATTATAAAATCTATTGAACCCAAATTAAGAATTATTGATGGCGTCAGAAATGTAAATTCTACTTCACGAGAAGGTTTAGCTCAATTAAGTATTGAGTTTGTAAAAGATACTGATATGCAAAGAGCTCTATCTGATGTGACTTCAACTGTAGATAGAATATTAAGTCTACCTGAAGATGCAGAAAAGCCAAAAATTAGAAGAATAATTAGATATGAAACTGTTGGAAGAGTTTTGCTTTATGGAGATGTGAGTGAAGAAAAGTTAAGAGAAAATGCGCAAAAAATTAGAGATGATTTATTAAATTTAGGTATAGATAAAATAAATATATTAGGGATGAGAAATAAAGAAATTAATATATTACTTAATTCCCTATCATTAATGCGCTTTAATTTATCTCTTGAAGAAATTTCAAATAAAATTTTCTCTTTAAGTGAGGATGTTCCTATTGGAACCATAGAGGATTCTGAAAGAAGAAAAATAAAGTTCTTTGGTGAAAAAAATAATGTAGATCAGATTGCAGATCTTGAAATAAAAATTGGTAAGGAGGGTGAAAAAATACTTTTAAGCGATGTAGCTGAAATTGATATGGTCTTTGACAAAGAAGGGCAATATGGTTTGATTAATGGAAAAAGAGCTATAAGTCTTGATGTAAAAAGAGCATCTGGCAGAGATGCTCTAAAAATGGCAAATATACTAGAAAATTATGTAAGTGAATTTAAAAATACAACCTTATCTAATGTCCAATTAAAAATATACGATTTAAGTGTTCAATCCGTGAGAGACAGAATTTCATTATTAATAAAAAATGGTTTAGGCGGATTAGTTTTAGTTGTATCGATATTATTTTTATTCTTATCAGGAAAAGTAGCATTTTGGGTTGCATTTGGAATTCCTATTGCTTTGTCAGGTACTTTGGGAGTTATGCTTGTTTCAGGACAAAGTATCAATATGGTAAGTCTGTTTGCTTTAATAATGATGTTAGGAATTATTGTAGATGATGCTATTGTTGTCGCTGAACATGCTCAATTTCGTCATGATTCCGGTATAAATCCGGAAAATTCGGCTTACGATGGAGCTAGAACAATGTTCATTCCAGTATTTACTGCAGCAATTACAACAGTTGCAGCATTTATTCCTATTTTTTTAATTACAGGTATTATTGGGCAAGTAATTGAAGCAATTCCATTGGTTGCTATTGCTGTTTTAATTGCTTCATTAATAGAATGTTTTTTAATTTTGCCAGGCCATTTAACAATGGCTTTAAGTAAAGATAAATTAAATATATCCAAATTTCGAATAAAATTTAATGATAATTTTAATAGATTTAAAAATAATACTTTTAATAGATTTGTCACATTAGCAGTAAAATACCGATATACTACTCTATCAATTGTTTTTGCCTCTCTAATATTGGTATTGGGAATAATGATTGGTGGAAGAGTTGCTTTTGTGTTTTTTCCCTCTCCTGAACCTGATATAATTTATGCAAATTTTAATTTTTCTCCTGGCACTAATAAATCTACGACTGAAGAAATGATTCTAAATCTTGAAAAATCTTTATCAAAAGCAGATGTTAATAAAGAGGTAAAAACCTACTTTTCTGTTGTAGGAAGGTCATTGGGTTTGCCTGGAAGTGTGAATCAAATACAGGGACAGCATATGGGGTCAATGATAGTTGAATTACTTCCTTCAGATAAAAGAATTACAAGAGTAGATAGTTTAATAAGTTTATGGAGAAAAAATTTAGATAAAGTTGCGGGTTTAGAAGCATTATCAATTATTTCAAAAAGACAAGGGCCACCGGGCAAGGATATTGATATAAGAATTACACCTAATGATAAATCAGAAAAAATTATAAAATCAAAGTATGTTGCCTCTGAAATAAAAAGTTTGTTATCTAATTATGAAGGGGTTACAGATATTTATGATGACCTTCCATGGGGTAAAGAGGAATTAGTACTAGAATTAAAACCTTTAGCAAGATCTATGAATATGACTATTTTGGATATAGCTAATCAAATACAGGCAGCTTTTAGTGGTGTTGTAGCAAGAAGGTTTTCAGATGGTATGGAGGAAATTTTAATTAGGGTAAAATATGATGATTCAAATTTAAAAGAATATGATTTAAAAAATATGTTAATTTTATCACAAGATCGGGATTTTATACCATTATATCAGTTAACGGATATAAAATATGATAAAGGATTTTCAATTATAAGAAGAGAAAATGGGCAATCTGAGGTATCTATTACTGCAGAACTAGACGAAAGTGTAACTTCTCCTGCTACGATATTGACAGAACTTTCTAATGGGCCTTTAGATTTAATAGCTAAAGAAAATAATTTTTCATGGAGATTTTCAGGTAGGTCTGAAGAACAAAAGGAAACTTTAAATGATATGAAATTAGGAACAATTATTGGTTTAATAATAATATATATAATATTATCAGCTATATTTTCTTCTTATTCCAGACCATTAATAGTAATGAGCATAATTCCTTTTGCTGCATTAGGTTCTATAATTGGTCATTGGGTTACCGGTTATGATATGACAATATTATCTTTAGTAGCCTTATTAGGTTTATCAGGTATTGTTATTAATGATTCAATAATAATGGTTTCGACTATAAACAAAAAAATACGAGAAGGATTAATTATATTTTCTGCTGCAATTGAGGGAGCTAAGGAGAGACTTAGAGCTGTTTTTTTAACATCATTAACTACAATTTGTGGTTTAACCCCACTTTTGTTTGAAAGGAGTACGCAGGCTCAATTTCTAAAACCAATGGTCATAACAATTGTTTTTGGTTTAATAGCAACAACATTTTTAGTTTTATTTTTGGTGCCTTCATTAATAGTTATTCAAAATGATATAAAAATATTTTTTAAAAAGATTAAATTGATTTCTTGACTATTATTTTCTCCAAAAAGAAGGAATAAATAAAATTAATACAGCAAAAAATTCTATTCTACCAATTATCATAGCTAGAGAAAGCGTCCATTTAGCAGCATCCGGAAATTGACTAAAATTTCCCGATGGACCTATTTCATTGCTGAGTCCTGGTCCAACTACAGCTATGGCTGTAGCTGCAGCTGATAATGAAGAGAGCATGTCTATTCCTAAAAAAGATAATATTGCAGCGACTAACAATGTAGTAAAAATAAATAGAAATATTAGGGATAAGATTGATAATATAGTTTTATCTTCAAGAGTAGATTTTTCATAAGATATATTTATTACTTGATGTGGTTTAATAATTTTTTTTATTTGTTGAACTATTACTTTAAACAAAATTTGTAGGCGAAATATTTTAATTCCACCAGTAGTAGATCCAGTGCAACCTCCTACAAACATAAAAATGAATAGTAATGCTATTGCAAAAGATCCCCATTGAGTAAAATCTGATGTTGAATACCCTGTTCCTGTAATTATAGAAATAACATTAAATGCAGCAATTCTAGTAGCTTTAAATATATCAATATCAATTTTATAATGAAGCCATAAAGTCATCATGAATATAGAAATTAAAATGAGTAAAATAAAGTTTTTGACTTGGCTATCAAATATTAAATGATTAATGTTATTTAAAGATTTTACAAATAATATAAATGGTAGGCTAGCAAGTATCATTCCTGCAATAATAATTAATTCTATGAGGCTGCTATTGTAATGAGCTATGGAGTTATTTTGTGTTGAATATCCTCCTGTCGCTAAGGTTGTCATTGCATGGCATATGGAGTCAAAAAATGGCATGCCCGCTATTTTTAAAAATAGAGCACAAATTATTGTTAAAGCCCCATATATTATTATTATAGAGGTTGCTATTTTTTTAACACTTTCTTTAAGTTTGTCCGTGCCTTCTGTTTGTTCAGAGAAAAAAAGTTGTAAGCCACTTATATGAAGTAAAGGTAATGCAGCTACAGCCATTACTATTATTCCAATACCACCTAGCCATTGTAAAATTGATCTCCATAAGAGCAATCCGGCCGAAGCATCATTTAAATCTTTTATAATAGTAGAACCTGTAGTAGTTATGCCACTTGTTGCCTCAAAAAAAGAGTCAGTATAACTTAAATTTAAATTTGATAGATAAAATGGCAATGCTGATATGGAGGCTAATATAAACCACGACAGAAAAGTTAGTAAAAATGTTTCTTTGTTTCCAATTTTAAGCTCTTTACTTTTAAATGCCAGAATTATTGTCATTCCAATAAAAAATATAATAATTCCTGTTGAGGCAAATATAGTCCATTCATTTTCATGTTTTATAAAATTAAAAATTGCTGGAAATAACATCATACATCCTAATGTTGAGGTTAATATCCCAAGAATGTATAAAACTGACCTAATATTCATATAAATATCCAGAGTTAATATTAAAATATATTAAACCTATTTATGTTATTAAAATACTAATTTATTATTTTATTACTGGAAGGCACATCTAATGAAAATGTTGGAATATTAATTTTAAAGTATTCATTATTACGCCATTTCATTCCATAACTTCCAGTCATAAAACCAGAAGATACTCTTAATGGTGTGCCACTAGAATATTCAAAATAATTATTAGGATCAATTTTTGGCTGTTTTCCAACAACTCCTTCGCCTTTAACTTCTTGTATATATCCAGTACAATCAGTAATTTTCCAATGTCTATCTATAAGTTTTACTGAAGATTTATTAAGATTTTCAATTAAAATATGATATGACCATAGCCATAAATTTTTATCTGGTTCGGATTGATCAGATAAATAATTAGTATTAACACTAACTCGAATATTCTGTGTAACTTCAGTATAAGGATAAACGATATTATTTTTTACATAAGATTTATTATTCATTTAATTTCACCATAAATTAATTATTTATACAGTTAGCACCACCAAGAACACAAAATTTAGAGCAATGTGGATGATTTAAATAAGTTGTTTTAAAAGAATTATTTAGGTCTTCACCATAATCATATTCTTTTGTATATGGCAACAAAGTGCATGCAACAACATGAGTTTTATTATTCTCTTTTCTTTTTACAATCATTCGTGAATTTGAACACATTAAGTTATTTGGGTTTACACCTAGCAAGCTCCAACAGGCTGTAGTTATTTCTGGTGTATCTGTGAGGTTGTTCATTTCAGGAAATAAAACTAAATCATTATTATTACAGACATCTAAATTTAGGTTCAATTGTTCAAATAGATTTTTATAACCTTTTCTTAAAAGATTTTCATTTTCATATAAAGATCTGGAAGCAATACTAATATTAAAATTATTATTATGAAGCCAGATAATGCCATTAATAGTTTTATCCCAACTATTTTTGCCTCTAATTTTTTCATGTTTTTCTTTAGTGTAGTGATCTAAAGAGATACGAAATTTTAAATTATTATTTTCTTGAAAATTTAATAACATACATTTTTTATTTTGTAACGGTTGCATTGCATTAGTTAAGATTAATAACTCGCGATCCTTATTTAAACATGTGGAGATAATTTTGATAATATCCTTATTCATGAATGGTTCTCCTCCAGTAATGCCTATAGATTTGCAATTAATATTTGATGTTTCAATCTCGTTTAAATATTTACAAACATCTTCATGTGATAAATAAAGGAGTCTATCATTTTTAGGACTTGATTCTATATAGCAATCTTTACAACTTAGATTACATAATGTTCCTGTATTAAACCATAAAGTTTTTAAACCATTAAAATTAACATAAGCTCTTTTTTCTCCTGAGATAGTGTATTGTTTATTTGAAAACTTTTTATTATTTTTCATTTCTTTTTCTCACTATACTTATACTTTCCAGAGTCATAATAAGTTCTTTATTTTCATTATAAACTTCAGACTTAGTTATCATACTGCCAATGTTAGGTTTTGATTTGCTTGGTTTTTTACTTATTATAGTTACATTGCCAAAAATTTCTTGATTTGGAAATAGTGGCTTTATCCATCTAATTTCATTCATTCCAGGCGAACCTAAAGAGGCAAGGTTTTTTATAAAACTATCGCATAACATTTTCATATATAATGCACAGGTGTGCCATCCAGAAGCACATAATCCTCCAAATAATGATTCTTTCGCTTTTTCTTCACTTATGTGAAAAGGTTGAGGGTCATATTTTTTAGCAAAATCTATTACCTCTTCTTTTGAGACAAATAAAGGGCCTAATTTATAACTGTCACCTTCTTTAATATCTTCAAAGTAAATTTTAGTTTTTTTCATATTATTCCTTTAAATTTTTGTTATTTTTACTATGTTGTAATGTGAGAGGTATGTTATATTATATTTATAAACTTAAACATTTATGTTTTTCCAGTTTTATATCTTTTTTAACAGTCATTCTCTATAGAGGTAAATAGTAATTTGAAAGTGTAAATACAATATTTTATTTATTTTTAAAGGGTTAATTTATTTATATTAATGTTTGATTGTAAGTAAAATTTTGTTTAGTCTCCACCTCCATGGATTTTTATTAGATTAAATTAGATGGCTAAAAATTAAAGTAAGTGAGTTATGGATAAAAAATTTGTAAAAAAGAACTTTTCTGATAGACCCACAAGTCAAGGTTTATATGATGCTAATTTGGAGCATGATTCATGTGGCATAGGTTTTGTTGCGAACATAAGAGGTAATAAAGATCATTCAATAATACAGGATGGGCTAAAAATACTTGAAAACTTGACTCATAGAGGTGCTGTTGGAGCAGATCCTACCATGGGAGATGGTGCAGGATTATTATTGCAAATACCAGATTTATTTCTTAGGCAAGAATGCAAAAGTTTAGGCATTAACTTGCCAGAAGAAGGAAAATATGCAGTAGCACAAATTTTTATGGCAGCAGAGCCTGATAAGCAAAAATATTGTGAAAAAATTTTAGAGGATTTGATAAGCACTTCGGATGAGAAATTTTTAGGTTGGAGGAATGTTCCTGTATCAGAAAAAGCAGTATCCAGTTCGGTAAATTCTTCTGCTCCAATAATAAAGCAAGCATTTGTAGCTGCTTCTGAAAAAAATTTTAATCAAGACGCATTTGAGAGAAGAATATATGTTTTAAGAAAACAATTTTCTAATAAATTGAGAGATGATGAAGCCTCAGGTAAACAAAATATATTATATGTATGCTCTTTTTCATCTAGAACATTAAATTATAAAGGTATGCTTTTATCTGATACTGTAGGAAACTATTTTCCTGATTTACAAGATAAAAGAGTGGTTAGTGCTTTAGCATTAGTCCATCAGAGGTTTTCTACAAATACTTTTCCATCGTGGGATTTAGCACAGCCTTTTAGAATGATATGTCATAACGGAGAGATTAACACATTAAGAGGTAATGTGAATTGGATGAATGCTAGAAAACATATTATGACTTCTAAGATGTTAAATGATGACTTAAAAAAAATATGGCCAGTAATAGCAGAAGGTCAATCAGATTCAGCGTGTTTTGATAATGCTTTAGAGCTTCTTGTGATGGGTGGATATAGTTTAGCGCATGCAATGATGTTATTAATACCAGAATCCTGGAAGGATAATAAGCTTATGGATAAAAATAGAAGGGCTTTTTATGAATATAATTCTTCTATTATGGAACCTTGGGATGGTCCTGCAGCAGTTGCATTTACTGACGGAAAACAAATTGGAGCTACACTTGATAGAAATGGTCTCAGGCCAGCAAGATATTTTGTAACTAAAGATGATAAAATAATACTGTCTTCTGAAATGGGGGTATTACCATACCCTGAAGATCAAATTAAAGAAAAGTGGAGATTGCAACCAGGTCGTATGCTTTTAATAGATTTACAGAAAGGATCAATAATTACAGATGAAGAAGTGAAAAAATCTCTTATAGAAAAGCACCCATACGTTTCAATAGTAGATCAAAATAGAGTTAAATTAGACGATTTGCGAAAGGTTGAACATGAAGAGTTAAATTTATCTAAGAAAGATAAATTAGATGTTCAGCAGGCTTTTGGATACACACAAGAAGATATAAAATTTTTAATAGAACCTATGATTAATTCCGCGCAAGAAGCAACTGGTTCTATGGGCACAGACACACCATTAGCTGTATTATCCTCAAAACATAAGCTTTTATATAATTTTTTTAAACAATTATTTGCTCAGGTTACTAATCCTGCAATAGATCCTATACGTGAAAAAATGGTTATGAGCCTGATGAGTATTTTGGGACCAAGGAAGAATTTATTATCAGTTGAGCCAGTAAATTCTAAATGTTTAATGTTAGATCAGCCTATTCTTAGTAATAATGAAATAAATTTAATAAAAAATATAGAAAAATCAGATATAGGATACAAACCTTTCATGCTCGATGCAACTTCTGTAAAACAGGAGGGCTTATCTGGAATGAAAAAAACAATTGAACGATTAAAATCTAATTCGGAAAAAGCTATTATAGATGGTTGTAATATAATTATTATTTCGGATAGGAATATATCTAAAGATAGGTATGCTATTCCTATGCTATTAGCATTGTCTTCCGTGCATCAGCATTTAGTAAGAACTGGATTAAGAACAAAAATTGGTATTGCAATAGAAACCGGAGAAGCTAGAGAGATTCATCATTATTGTGTATTAGCAGGATATGGAGCTGATGCTATAAATCCATATTTGGCATTTGAAACTATAAAAGACTTAATAAATGCTCCTTCGGTGTCAGTAAGTTATGAAGAGGCTTGTAAGAATTATGTGCAGGCAATTGGAAAAGGTATTTTAAAAGTCATGTCTAAAATGGGTATTTCTACTTATCAATCTTATAATGGAGCTCAGATATTTGATGCAGTAGGGCTATCTAATGATTTTGTAAATGAGTATTTTCCTGGAACTCCTTCTAAAATAGAAGGTTTATCAATCGAAGATATATTGACTTCAACTATAGAATGTCATGCTAGGGCTTATGGACAAGAGCCGATATTAGAAAATATGTTAGATGTTGGAGGTGATTATGCATATAGATTGCGTGGCGAAGATCATGTATGGACACCTACTTCAGTTAGAGATTTACAGCATGCAGTTAGAGGAAAATCTCAAGAAAAATATGATGAATATGCAAAGGCTATTAATGAACAGGCAATACAAAAAATGACTCCTAGAGGTATGTTTGAATTAAATTTTGCTAAAGAGCCATTAAATATTGATGAGATAGAATCGGCTGAAAATATAGTAAAAAGATTTGCTACAGGAGCTATGTCTTTTGGTTCTATTTCTCGAGAAGCTCATACAACATTAGCTATTGCAATGAATGCAATAGGTGGCAAGTCTAATACAGGAGAAGGTGGAGAAGAAGTAGATAGATTTAAAACTCAGCCCGATGGAACTTCTATGAGGTCTGCAATTAAACAAGTTGCTTCAGGTAGGTTTGGAGTAACTACAGAGTATTTAGTTAATGCTGATGATATTCAAATTAAAATAGCGCAAGGAGCTAAACCTGGAGAAGGTGGTCAATTACCTGGACATAAAGTAGATCCTATTATAGCTAAAGTTAGACACTCAACGCCAGGGGTAGGCCTTATATCTCCTCCCCCACATCATGATATTTATTCTATAGAAGATTTGGCGCAACTTATTTTCGATTTAAAAAATGTTAATTCGAAAGCTAGAATAAGTGTAAAATTAGTTTCAGAAATTGGAGTTGGAACAGTAGCAGCAGGTGTTGCCAAAGCAAGAGCTGACCATATAACTATTGCTGGTTTTGAAGGCGGAACAGGTGCTAGTCCGTTAACGTCTATTAAACATGCAGGGTCTCCTTGGGAAATAGGGTTAGCAGAAACTCAACAAACATTAGTTTTGAATGGTTTAAGAGGAAGAATATCATTACAAGTTGATGGAGGTTTAAGAACAGGAAGAGATGTTGTAATTGGAGCATTGTTAGGTGCAGATGAATTTGGTTTTGCTACTGCACCTTTAATAGCTTCAGGATGTATAATGATGAGAAAGTGTCATTTAAATACTTGTCCTGTAGGAATAGCAACTCAAAACCCAGAATTAAGAAAAAAATTTACTGGTTTGCCTGAGCATGTAATCAATTATTTTTTCTTCGTAGCAGAAGAAGTAAGAATTTTAATGGCAAAGTTGGGATATAAAAAATTTAATGATATGATTGGGCAAGTAGAAAAATTAAATACTACCTTTGCTATCGAGAAATGGAAAAGTTTAGGTTTAGATTTTTCAAAACTTTTCTTTAAACCTAAAGTTGATAAAAATATAAAATTTTATAATTGTGAAGAGCAGAAACATCCTATAAATAATATTTTAGATAAAAAGTTACTACCTTTAGTTGAAAAAGTATTAAAAGAAGATAGTAATGAAGAAATTTCTTTAACAATAAAAAATACAGACAGGACTTTTGGGGCTATGACTTCCGGTGCTATAGCATCAGTCAAAGGACATTCTGGTTTGAATGAAGATCAAATTTTAGTCAAAATAGATGGAACAGCAGGCCAATCTTTTGGTGCTTTTTTATCTAAAGGTGTAACGTTTGATTTGTCTGGAGAAGCAAATGACTATGTAGGCAAGGGATTGTCAGGAGGAAAGCTTATTGTTAAACCGCCTTCTAATTCAACAATAGTATCTGAAGAGTCCATGATAGTTGGTAATACTGTTTTATATGGCGCAATTTCTGGCGAGTGTTATTTTAACGGTATAGCCGGTGAGCGTTTTTGTGTTAGAAATTCTGGAGCAATAGCAGTAATAGAAGGTGTGGGCGATCATGGCTGTGAATATATGACTGGAGGAATTGTTTTGTGTTTAGGAAGTATTGGAAGAAATTTTGCCGCTGGAATGAGCGGAGGTGTTGCTTATATTTACGATCCAGACAATACAGTCGGATTATATTTGAATAGTGAAATGGTGGAAGTAGAAGAGTTGAGCTTTATAAATTCCTCTTATAAAACTATTGATCAAATGAAAGATAATATGCTTGAGGGGGATAATTACAAAATTAAGTTTTTAATTGAAAGACATGTAAAATTTACTTCTAGTAAATTGGGTGATGAAATTTTAAAGAATTGGGAAGAGTCTATAAAACTGTTTAAAAAAATTATGCCAATAGATTATAAAAATGTCTTATTAGAAAAAAAAGATGATAAATCTACTAAATATAAAATAGCTTAAAATAGGGTAAATATGGGAAAAATAACAGGGTTTTTAGAAATTGAAAGAAAAGATAAATCTTATAAACCAGTAAAAGAAAGAATTAAGAATTTTCAGGAATTTACTGTAAAATTAGATAAAACAGATTTATCTAAGCAGGGTGCTAGGTGTATGGATTGTGGAATACCATATTGTCATACTGGTTGTCCTGTAAATAATATTATACCAGATTGGAATGATTTAGTTTATAACAATCAATGGGAAGAGGCTATTAAAGTTTTGCATTCTACTAATAACTTTCCTGAATTTACAGGTAGAATATGTCCTGCACCTTGTGAAGAATCTTGTACATTAAATATAGATGATAAACCAGTAACTATTAAATCTATAGAATGTGCAATAGTCGATAATGCGTGGGAAAAGGGATTGATAGCACCCCAATTACCTAAAAATAAAACTAATAAAAGCGTAGCTATTGTTGGATCAGGGCCCGCAGGAATGGCAGCTGCTCAGCAGCTTCTTAGAGCGGGGCATGATGTAGTTTTGTTTGAAAAACATCAAAAAATTGGAGGGTTATTGAGATATGGTATACCTGATTTTAAGATGGAAAAACAATTAATTGATAGAAGACAAGAACAGATGGAAGCAGAAGGTTTGATTGTAAAAAATAATACAGAAGTTGGAAAAGATATTGAATTTAAAGATTTAGCAAATGATTATGATGCAGTTTTATTAACTGGAGGAGCAGAGATACCTCGAAATTTAGATATTCCAGGACGCAATTTGCAGGGTATTGAGTTTGCTATGGATTTTTTACCTAAACAAAATAAAATTGTTTCAGGTGAGATGAAAATGCCTACTAATTTTATTAGTGCAAAGGATAAAAATGTAGTTGTAATTGGAGGGGGCGATACAGGTTCTGATTGTATTGGAACTTCTATAAGGCAAGGTGCATCTAAAGTTACACAGTTAGAAATTATGCCCATTCCTCCAGAAAAAGAAAATAAAAGTCTTACATGGCCAAACTGGCCTTTAAAGATGCGTGTTTCAAGCTCACAAGAAGAAGGGGCACATAGAGATTTTTCAGTATTGACGTCAAAATTCATTGGAAAAGATGGAAAAATAAATGGGTTGGTATGTAATAAAGTTGATGCAGATTTAAAAATTATTCCAAACACGGAGTTTAATATTGAGGCTGATTTAGTGCTTCTAGCTATGGGCTTTTTGGGACCAATCACTAAAAATATTAACTTTAAATCAAATCTGGATTTAGATTCTCGAGGTAATATATTGGCAAATCAAGATGATTACATGACTTCTATAGATGGAGTCTTCTCGGCGGGTGATATGAGGAGAGGTCAATCACTCGTAGTGTGGGCAATAAGAGAAGGTCGACAGGCAGCACATTCAATTGACAAATTTCTTATGGGAAAAACTGATCTTCCCAGGTAATTAATACTTGACCAATTTAGTCTGGAATACTATATATACGTGTATATAGCGTTATATGAGGTAAATATGATAAAAGTATCTAGAATGGCAGATTATGCGGTCCTCTTAGTTTGTAGGATGAGTATAAAAAAGGATAAAGTTTTTAGCGCACAAGATCTATCTTTGCAAACTTCTTTACCTATAACTACAGTTAGTAAAATTTTAACAAAATTAACTAAATCAAAAATTATTTCTTCAGTTAGGGGGGTTGCCGGAGGATACAAACTCTTAACCGATGCGAAAGATATTTCTGTAGGTAATATAATAGATGTTATAGATGGTAAAGTAGCACTCACAGTTTGTATTGAAGAATCTAATCATACTTGTGGGTTAGCCGCTATGTGCCCATCTCATAGTAATTGGCAGATAATTAATAATGCAGTAAGTAATGCTTTAAATTCCGTATCT
>MDTD01020528.1_pt1 | contig 46140 bp, 40 predicted proteins | sample 811221 | NCBI WGS metagenome assembly MDTD01 (sample SAMN05326646, study PRJNA326480) | marine metagenome | isolation source: seawater | place: Pacific Ocean: South West | collected 2011 | reverse complement strand
TCTTCTTGATATGGAATATAATATGAGTTATTGCCTTTTAGACTAATGCTAAAACCTATAATTTTAGTGGTCAATGCATCTGAAGTGTTCGTAATAAAATTTAATGCAAAACTATTTTCTTGATGAAGTGTATTTGTTAAATTTTGAATTTCATTTTTAGATTTAATAATCGTGTGTTGAAAGTTTAACTTTTCCTCCTCTATTTTGGATTCAGATTCTGTAAATAAATCTATTTGCGTAGTCTTTGATTGTTTATGTAATTTAAGCTGTTCTTGATTTTCTTTTTTTAATACTCTTTTTAAAAGATTAGTAAATTCAAGTTCTGAAAATAACTGCTGAATTGCTTCCTCATCTTGTTCCTGAATCTGCATTTCTTCTATGTTAAATTCTAACGGCACATCTGTAATTATAGTCACCAATTCTTTACAAAGCAATGCTAAATCTCTAGAAGAGTTAACTTTTTCTTTGATTTTCCCTTTTAATCTATGACTATTTTTAAATAGTCCTTCAAGAGACCCATATTCTTGAATGAATTTTTGAGCTGTTTTTTCTCCAACCCCAGGTATTCCTGGAATGTTATCTGCCGCGTCTCCTGTCATGGCTAAGAAATCTATTACCTGATCTATTTTTTGAATCTTAAATTTATTTAAAACCTCAGGAACTCCCCAAACAGAAGCTGACTGCCATTTATTAGCAGGGCGATACATGAAAATATTATCTGAAACCAATTGTGCAAAATCCTTGTCTGGGGTCATCATAAAAACTTTAAATCCTTGTTTCTCGGCTTCTTTTGCAATCGTTCCAATAACATCATCAGCTTCAAACCCATCCTTATATAGTTTTGGAATATGAAATGCTTCTAAAACCTTGTCAATATATGGAAGTGAATTCTGTAATGGCTCAGGCATTGCCTCTCTTTGAGCTTTATAGTCAGGGTAATCAATATGGCGTTTTGTTGGTTTTTTTGTGTCAAATACAACGGCCAAATGTGTTGGAGATTCCTTCTTAATTAACTCAAGTAAGGTGTTAGTAAAGCCAAAAACAGCAGAAGTATTTATACCTTTTGAATTTATTCTAGGGTTATTGATAAAAGCAAAATAAGCTCTGTAAATTAATGCATATGCATCTAATAAAAATAACTTCTTACCATCATTCATATAAACGTAAAATTACACTTTTATGAGGTATTTAAAGAGAAACTTTTTACTTTTATTGTTTTAAATTAGGCTAATGAAAAAGAGCACCTTCTTAAATATCTTTTCTATATTTTTTTTTCCATTATTTTTTGTTTTCCTAATCTGGATAATCAAAATCATTGAAATAGGTTTTGACACTTCATTTATTCAACTTGGATTGTTTCCTCAAAAAATTAGCGGCCTAAAGGGAATTTTTCTTGCTCCTTTAATTCATAAAGATTTTAATCATCTGTTGAATAACAGCTATCCTCTATTAGTATTAGGAGGAATGTTATTTTATTTTTATAAAAAAATTGCATGGAAATTACTTTTCTTATTATGTGTTGTCTCAGGATTTTGGTTATGGATAATTGGAAGACCTTCTTTTCATATAGGGGCAAGCGGACTTATCTATTCATTAGCCTCATTTTTATTTATAAGTGGCATTATTAAAAAAGACCCCAGATTGTATTCTATTTCTATGCTAATTGTGTTTCTTTATGGGTCCATGATTTGGGGGGTCCTTCCAACTAAAGAAGAGATATCATGGGAAGGGCACCTCTCAGGCTTCTTAGCCGGTATTTTAATAGCTCTCTTTTATAAAAATGATGGGCCTCAACGTAAAAAGCACCAGTGGGAAATTGATGAAGAATTAGAAAAAAAACAACAACAAATTAAAATAAATTATACAGTTATAGACAAATATGATCCTTAATCTTTTGCATGCTTAACAACTCCCCAATTAGATGCAAACCAAACTCTTTCATGCCCGTAATATAAAATTAATTTAATTACCCTGTCTACTATAGTTAAAAAACCAGCCCCTTCTTTTGAAATTCCTTGCAAACCAAAAAATGGTGGTAAAATTGTTAAAACTAAATATGTAGTTGTCATAGCTAGTAAATTCCAAGAAATTGCTTTTATTATATGCCTCTTTTTATCAATGTTTACTTTATTCATTTGTTATTTTTTATTTCAAAAATAATAAATTCTAAGGCTTATATTGTATACTCTTATATATTAAGGGAAATAATGTATTTTCGCAGTAACATGAAACAAATTAGAAACTTCTGTATTATTGCTCATATTGACCATGGAAAGTCAACATTAGCTGATCGTTTATTAGAATTTACGGGAGCTGTAAACGAAAGAGATGCTCAAGACCAAGTGCTAGACGATATGGATCTTGAAAAAGAAAGGGGAATTACAATTAAAAGTCATGCTATACAAATGGAGCATGAATATAAGGGTTCAAAATATACTCTGAATTTAATTGACACGCCTGGCCATGTTGATTTTTCATATGAAGTTTCAAGGTCAATTGCAGCATGTGAAGGTGCGCTTTTAATTGTTGATGCTGCGCAAGGAATTCAAGCTCAAACCATTTCCAACCTTTATCTTGCTCTTGATCATGACTTAGAAATTATCCCTGTTATGAACAAAATTGATCTCCCCTCTGCAGAACCGGAAGTCGTTGCAGATCAAATAGTAGATTTATTATGTTGTGAAAAAGAAGATATTATTTCGGCTAGTGCTAAAACTGGTGAAGGCATTGAAAATATACTAAATTGCATTATAGAGAAAATTCCTAGTCCAAAAGGAGATGTTAATGCTCCTTTGCAGGCAATGATTTTCGATTCAGTCTATAATACATTTAGAGGTATTGAAGCGTATTTTAAAGTTGTCAACGGTGAAGTTCGAAAAGGACAAAAAGTAAAGTTTATGGCAACAAATATGGAGTATTACGCAGATGAAATTGGCGTGTTAAAATTAAAACAATCGCCAAAGAATCTATTATCTACAGGAGAAGTAGGGTATATTATTTCAGGAATTAAAGATGCAAGAGAAGTTAAGGTAGGAGATACAATAACTACAACTGAAATGCCTGCAAAAGAAGCAATTAAAGGCTTTGAAGATGTAAAATCAATGGTTTTTGCTGGAATCTATCCTGTAGATACAGAGGATTTTGAAGAGTTAAGGAATTCAATGGAAAAATTACAATTAAATGATGCTTCTCTAACTTACGAGCCTGAGTCATCTGCAGCTCTTGGCTTTGGTTTTAGATGCGGGTTTTTAGGCATGCTACATATGGAAATTATCCAAGAAAGATTAGAGCGAGAGTTTAATATGTCTGTAATTACTACTGTTCCAAACGTATCTTATTATGCGCATACTAAATCTGGAGAGAAATTAACTATTCACAATCCTTCTGATTACCCTGACCCTGGACATTTAGAAAGTGTAGAAGAGCCATATATAAGAGCTCAGATTATTACAAAGTCAGACTTTATTGGTGCAGTGATGAATCTCTGTATCGCAAAAAGAGGGGAATTGTGTAATCAAGTATATCTAACTACTGATAGGGTTGAACTCACTTTTGAAATGCCATTAGGAGAAATAGTTTTTGACTTTTATGATAAACTAAAATCTATTTCTAAAGGATATGCGTCCTTTGATTATACCCCTATTGAGTACAGAGTCTCTTTATTAGCTAAACTAGATATACTTTTAAATGGAGAGCCAGTAGATGCTTTGTCGGCACTTGTGCATAAAACAAACTCATATACTTTAGGGAAGAAGCTGTGCTCAAAACTAAAAGAATTAATTCCAAGGCAACAATTTGATATAGCTATACAATCTGCTATTGGTTCTAAGATTGTTTCTAGAGAAACAGTTAAGGCTCTAAGAAAAGATGTTACGGCAAAATGTTATGGAGGAGATATAACAAGGAAAAGGAAATTATTAGAAAAACAAAAAAAGGGTAAAAAAAGAATGAGACAAGTTGGTAGCGTTGAGATTCCACAAGAAGCTTTCCTTTCCGTATTAAAACTAGATGAATAAAACATAATTGTATGGGAAGGGCATTTGAATTTAGAAAAGCTAGAAAAATGAAAAGATGGTCTAAAATGGCTAAAACTTTCACAAGAATTGGAAAAGATATTGTAATGGCTGTAAAAGAAGGGGGGGGGGATCCAGATACAAATTCTAGACTTAGGCAGGTTATTCAAAATGCAAAAGCTGCTAATATGCCCAAAGAGAATGTTTTACGTGCTATAAAAAAAGCAAGCAGTAAAGAAACTGCAAACTATGAGGAAATATCATTAGAAGGATATGGCCCATTTGGTATCGCTGTTTTTGTTGATTGTGCAACGAATAATAACAATAGAACTGTAGCTGATGTTCGCTCTTATTTTAGTAAATGTGAAGGAGCCTTAGGAACAAATGGTTCGTTAGAATTTATTTTTAATAGAAAAGGTGTGTTTACAATCAATCTTAACGGCATTAATATGCCTATAGATGATCTTGAGATGGAACTAATTGATGGAGGATTAGAGGAATTACAAATTAATGAAGAGGTTGCGACTATATATTGCCCATTTTCGGAATTTAATAATATGCAACTTAAAATCGAAGACCTTGGTGTTGACATTGTAAAGTCTGAATTACAAAGAATCCCTACTACGCTAAAAAAAATATCTGTAGAACAAGCTAAAAGTGTAATTAAATTATTAGACTTGTTAGAAGATAATGATGATGTTCAGCAAGTATTTCATAATATGGAACTAACTGAGGAAATAATGGAAATTATACAAAATGAATAACTATTTATTAATATAAATATTGAAAATGAACGTGTTAATTTTAGGTGGCGGTGGCCGAGAACATGCTTTTGCTTGGAAAATAGCAAAGAGCAGTAGTTGTAACAAATTATTTATAGCACCTGGAAACGCTGGGACAGCGGAAATCGGTGAAAATATAGATATTGATATAACAAATTTTGAGACTATTAAATATTATGTGCTAAAAAATACAATCCAACTAGTTGTCGTAGGTCCTGAAGGGCCTCTTGTTAATGGTATATATGATTTTTTTAAAAACGATGTGTTATTGCAGGATGTTATTGTAATTGGGCCTTCAAAAGCAGGCGCAATGTTAGAAGGAAGCAAAAAATATGCAAAAGAATTTATGAAAAAATATAATATTCCTACTGCACAATATCAATCTTTTAATAAAGAAAATATTGAAGAGGGGTATGTCTTTTTAGAAAGCCTTCCTCCTCCTTATGTATTAAAGGCAGATGGATTAGCAGCAGGAAAAGGGGTGATAATATTAGATGAGTTAAAAAAAGCTAAGCAAGAACTTAAGTCTATGCTTTTGGATCAAAAATTTGGCAGCGCATCACAAACAGTAGTAATTGAAGAATTTCTAGAAGGTGTTGAGTTATCTGTATTTGTTATAACAGATGGGAATTCATATAAGATATTGCCTTCGGCTAAGGATTATAAAAGAATTGGAGAAGGAGATACCGGTCTCAATACTGGGGGGATGGGGGCAATATCTCCAGTACCTTTTGCCGATAGATTTTACATGGAAAAAGTAGAAAGAGAAATAATAAAACCCACAATTGATGGATTAAAAAAAGAAAAAATTATTTATCAAGGATTCTTATTTATTGGTTTAATAAATGTAAAAGGAGCGCCAAAAGTAATAGAATATAATGTGCGAATGGGAGACCCAGAAACAGAAGTTGTAATACCTAGAATAAAATCAGATTTTTTAAATTTATTAAAAGGGATCGGTGATGGAACTTTTAGCGAAAAAGACCTGAATATCTCAACAGATATAGCCACAACAGTAATGTTGGTTTCTGAAGGATATCCAGAAAAATATACAAAAGGTGAGAAAATAACTGGGCTTGATCATATTCAAAATAGCACCCCATTTCATGCTGGAACAGTAAAAAAAGAAAATGACATACTAACAAATGGCGGAAGGGTTATTGCGCTAACGTCCTTTGGAAAAACAATAAATGAGGCGTTATTAAAATCATTTGAAAGTGCTGAAAAAATATACTTTAAAGGAAAATACTATCGTAAAGATATCGGCTTTGACCTATAGTGGCGCGTGTTCTTCGTTATTTTTCTTATGATCTATCATCTTTTTTGTCCAAAAAACTAAAAACACAAATATTATTCCAATATAAATATAATTAACGGTATTTCCCATTAACTCTATTATTGCAAAACTCGATTCAAATAGATCTCCAATTGTACAAAAAAAATTTTTCATCTTTTCTATATTTGTTTAACGTTGCAAAGTTAATTATTTTTTAACTATAACTATGATTTTAAAATATCTTATAAATCCCAAACCAACAATAATATTATTTTTTATTGTATTCTCTACTACTTTTAATCTCATCTGGCTATTTGCTGATAATATCGATATCTTTTTTCAACACACATGGCTCCCTCCTTATGTTATAATTCTAATAGGATTATTTGCAACTTCTTTTCATGCTCTAGGGCTTAATAATCTAATTTATGAAAAAAATATTATAAAAAAAGACAATTTAGTTCTTGGCTTCACATATGTATTGCTATGCACTCCTTTTTATAATACTATTCCTCATTGGATTATTTCCTTTGCTCTTCTTTTTTATATCAATTATTTATTTGCAAGCTATCAAAAAGATTATCCTTTTTCATATGTTTTTAACGCTTCTCTAATTCTTTGTACATTAACATTTTTTGCTCCAGAAATTATTTTCTTATCTCCTATAATAATTATTACTGGAATCAATTATGAAAACTTAAGCTTAAGAAGCTTAATAATTATGTTAATGGGTTTTGGGATTCCAATATTGTTTTACTTTATTACTATAACATTGCTAAACATCCCCGTCTATTTGCCAGATTTTAATATTTTAGAAATGATGAGTGTGCCTGATTATCAAGCATGGATCTTAAGTAAAAAGATATGGGCTATAGTAGTAATTCTAATTAGTATGGTTTCTGCTGTTGAGCTTTTTCAATGGTTATATAAAAAAAGTATTCGCTCCAGAAAAGCATTTATTATAATCCTCTTTTATTTTATTTCACTTTTTTTAATTGGTTTATATAATGAAGAAAGTTTCTGGTATTATTTATTGTCCCCTTTAAGTATTATTATGGCAAACTACTTTGTATATACAAGAAAAAGAAAGACAGCCAACTTATTGTTTTTTCTTCTAATAACTTCTTCTATTATTTATAAGTGTATGATTATAATTTAATATGTACCTTTGGCACAACAAATAAATAACATGAAATTTGGAGTAGTTATTTTCCCTGGCTCAAATTGTGATATGGATATGATCTATGTTTTAGAGTCTATTATGAAAAAAAAAGTTGCCCGCCTTTGGCATAAAGACACAGATTTGCAAGAGGCTGACTTTATCATCTTGCCCGGAGGATTTTCTTTTGGCGATTACTTAAGATCTGGTGCTATTGCTAAATTTTCTCCTATAATGAAAGAAATTATAGGTTTTGCTAATGCGGGAGGATATGTAATGGGAATTTGTAATGGATTCCAAATTTTAACCGAAAGTGGATTGCTGCCGGGAGCTCTTTTACATAATAACTCACATAAATTTATTTGTAAAAACGTCTACTTAAAAACCATAACAAAAAATAGTTTAGTTACACAGTTATATGGTAATACCCCTATTAAAATACCTATTGCCCATGGAGAGGGAAAATATTTTGCTGATGAAGAAACATTAGAGTCGTTAATTAAAAATGATCAAATTTTATTTAAATATTGTGATAAAAATGGACAGGTAACTGAAAAAGGAAATCCTAATGGCTCAGCATTAAACATTGCTGGTATTTGTAATGCTGATAGGAACGTGTTTGGAATGATGCCTCATCCTGAAAGAGCCTCAGATGAAGAGTTAACCAATCAAGATGGTAGAATATTGTTTGAAAGTATTTTAAGTTCATTTGTTTCGTGAGGCATTTACGACTTAAAGCAGTATAATATTTCCTTGTTCATAAACACTATTCTTGATTCTTCTTAATATCTTTTATTTGGGACGGCTTGATCCCTTGCTCCTGATCATCATACGTATTTTTTAATAAAACCTGTCTATCTCTTTTTTTTTTTTTTTTTAACAATTACAGTTAATAAATAATTAGGTTTTTTTCACAATCAAAATTGGACGTTTAAATTATAAATTAAATATTTGTGCGTTGTTTATCAATATACCTCTTTTATAGTTTTGTTTAGAGGTTCCTATTTTTAATTAGAGAGGTTCGCTTTTATTAAAAATTTACTTGTTTGTTAGCAACCGCTTGTTGAAAAAGAATTAAATTAGACTATTTATAAATCTTGTTTCATTGTAAATTAGTCCTTAAAAATTAAGTTTTAAAGTTTTGTCTATGGATATTAAAGAAATTTTTAAGCGAAGTCATCTTAAGATGCCATTTAAAATTGAAAAAATTACTGACGCAGTATTAAATGCTATGGCTTCAGTTAAAAATGGAGAACAAAAAGATGCAGAAAAAATTGCTAAACAAGTTTACTCTAGTTTATTAGAAAGAAAAGCTGAGATTCCAAATTATATTCCAAATGTAGAGGAAATACAAGACTTGGTTGAACAGACGCTTATGAAAAGTGAGTTTCTAGACGTTGCAAAAGCATACATACTTTACAGAAACTTACAAACTAAAAAAAGAGAAAGAAACATATTTGAAAGGAGAATTACTTTAAAGCCTTTTGAATATCCAGAGCTATATGAGTATGTCCCTGCGATTAGACACTCATATTGGATTCACACAGAATTTAATTTTACCAGTGATATTCAAGATTTTAAAACCCACTTGTCTGATAGAGAGAGAAATGCTATTAAAAACGCTATGCTGGCAATTTCTCAAATTGAAGTCGCAGTAAAGAACTTTTGGGGAGACATATATCACAAGATACCTAAGCCAGAAGTTGGTGCAGTGGGAGCGACTTTTGCAGAAAGTGAAGTGAGGCATACTGATGCGTATTCACACTTGTTAGAAATATTAGGGTTAAACAATGAGTTTCAAAATTTGAAAAAGAATCCTGTTATAATGAAGCGAGTTAGGTATCTTGATTCTGCACTCGTTAGCTCTAAAAGTGAAAATGATAGAGAATACACAGAGTCAATTTTATTATTCTCTTTATTTATTGAACATGTTTCTCTATTCTCTCAGTTCTTAATAATTATGGCGTTCAACAAGCATAAAAACATGCTTAAAGGAATTTCTAATGTTGTAGAAGCAACCTCTAAAGAAGAGCAAATTCATGGTGACTTTGGTATTGACTTAATTAAAATTGTAAAAAAAGAAAATCCAGAATGGTTTGATGGTAAATATGAATTTAAAATTCGTAGCATGTGTAAGGCTGCTTATGAAGCTGAAAGCGCAATAATTGATTGGATTTTTGAAGAGGGAGAAGTAGATTTTCTTCCAAAAAACCAAATTAAAGAATTTATAAAAGATCGCTTTAACAGATCTCTTGAAAGCATTGGTGTTAAAAAAGTGTTTGAAACAGATCAAGATTTGGTAAACAAAACAGAATGGTTCAATGATGAAATTATAGGCACGAAACATGTCGACTTTTTCGTGAAAAGATCTATAAATTACAGTAAAAAAACACAAAGTATAACCGCTCACGATTTATTTTAACTTATGTATGAAACTAAAAAAGAACTAAACAAGAGGGCAAATGCTGATTCTGCATCTCATTATAAAAATTTATTAAGGGCTCGAAAAGCCACTGCAAACAATCAAAAGTCTGCTTTTCACTCAGAAAAAAAAGACGGTAGTTTTAAGTGGTTAACTAAGCACAGTAGAGATTTTCTTGCTGCCGGCTATATTGCAGAAGGAATTCCTGCTGAAATCCGAATTAGAGAAATAGCAAATAGAGCTGAAGAGATTTTAGGAATAGATGGGTTTAGTGATAAGTTTTTTAAATATATGGATAAAGGATATTATTCATTATCTTCTCCTGTTTGGTCTAATTTTGGTAAAGAAAGAGGTTTACCTATCAGCTGTTTTGGATCAAATATTTCAGATGATATGGGGAATATTTTATATACGCAGTCTGAGGTCGGCATGATGTCAAAATTAGGGGGTGGGACTTCAGGCTATTTTGGAAACATAAGGCATCGTGGTGCTAAAGTTAAAAATAATGGAGAAGCATCTGGATCTGTACATATAATGCAATTATTTGAAACTATGGTTGATGTTGTAAGTCAAGGTTCTGTTCGTAGAGGTCGTTTTTCTCCATACTTACCTGTTGAACATAATGATATTTCTGAGTTTTTAGATATTGGAACAGAGGGGAATCCAATTCAAGAATTAACTCATGGCATTAGCGTTACAGACAAATGGTTGCAAGAAATGATTGATGGAGATGAGGAAAAGCGTACAATTTGGGCTAAAGTTTTGCAAAGACGAGGAGAAATTGGCTATCCTTACATCTTTTTTAAAGACAATGCTAATAATGGTGCTCCTGAAATATACAAAAAAAACAATTATAGTGTAAATGCAAGCAATTTGTGTACTGAAATCATGCTTCCTTCAAATGAAAAATGGTCATTTGTATGCTGCCTTTCATCATTAAATGTCTTACATTATGAAGACTGGAAAGATACTGATGCGGTTGAGACTATGATCTTCTTTTTAGACGCAGTAATTAGTGAATTTGTTGAAAAATTAGACGCTTACAAAGATTCAGAAGATCTTGATGATCAGCAAACTTTCTTGTTCATGAGGAGGGCGTATGATTTTGCTAAGGATCACAGAGCGTTAGGTCTCGGAGTGTTGGGATGGCACTCATTTTTACAGTCTAAAATGTTGGCATTTAATAGTGAGGAGGCTTATGCTCTTAATAGCGAAGTGTTTAAAGTTATAAAAGAAAAGTCTTATAGTGCATCTGAAAAATTAGCAAAACTATTAGGTGAGCCAGAAGTCTTAAAAGGAGAGGGGAGGAGAAATACAACGCTAAATGCTATTGCTCCAACAACATCATCGGCTTTTATATTAGGTCAAGTTTCTCAAGGAGTAGAGCCTATCTGGTCAAATATTTATGTTAAAGATATTGCCAAAACAAAAGAAACAATTAAAAACCCTTTTTTAGTTAAATTACTAGAGGAAAAAGGGGAAAATAATATAGCTGTTTGGAATAGCATTAGAGATAAGGATGGCTCTGTGCAGCATTTAGATTTTTTATCTCTTGAGGAAAAAAATGTCTTTAAAACTTATGCGGAAATAGATCAAATGGATATCATTTATCAAGCAGCAAACAGGCAAAATCATATCGATCAAGGGCAGTCTATAAATCTTATGATTCACCCTGATATGCCAACAAAAGAGATTAATCAAATTTATCTCTCGGCATGGAAATTAGGATTAAAGTCTCTCTACTATCAGCATAGCATGAATGCAGCACAACAATTCAAGCAAAAAAAGGAATGTGCTTCTTGTGAGGCATAGTTTGAGGCTCCCTTTTCTATGTTTGTTTAGTTTTTTATGTGCGCTTTTAATTCTTAATTAAAAAATCAAATTGTTACCTCAAGTATTGTAATTTAGCAAATATAGATATAGATTTATATTTAAATGAAATACTTTGTTCTTATACTATCAATATTTATGTTGGCTAGTTGCGCTAATATTGTAATGCCAACAGGGGGGGAGAAAGACGTAAAGGCTCCAGTATTAATTAATATTACAAAAGAAACACGCGCACTCTCCACAAAAATCTTTTTCACATTTGATGAATACATTGAGTTTAATAGTATAAACCAACACTTTTTTATTTCACCGCCTATTAGCAATATAATAGAAAAAAAAATAAAAGAAAAAACGCTTATTATTAATATTAAAGACAGCTTGCAAGATAATACAACCTATCATATATCATTAAATAAGTGTATAAAAGACTTAAATGAAGGTAATGTATTAGACAGCTTATCATGGTTTTTTTCTAAATCAGAAAATTTAGATACAACACATATAATAAAAGGTACGGTAATGGACAGTTATTCTCTTAAGGCTATAGAAGATGCTTGGGTTATAATTTTTGAGGCTGAAAGAAACGATAGTGTGGTCTTTAAAAAGGTGCCAAATTATATTACAAAAACTAATTCTACAGGTAAATTTTACTTCAAAAATTTAAAAAACAATCATCAATATAAATTGTTTGCGCTGACTGGAGCTGATTTTATTTATACTGTTGGGGAAAAATTAGGCTTTAATAACAATATTATAAGCTTAACAAATGATACTGTTATCGATATTCTTGTATTTGAAGAAAAAATAAAAAATGATGTGATGAGTGACAGTTTGTATTCTATAGAAAATTCAATATTACAAAAAGATTCATTAAGCTACAGTAGTCTTCTAATTAAAACTACAGAGTATAAAAATGCCTTATTTGAATTAACAAATTCTAATAATGAAAAATATATATCTGTTTTTAATCATCCGCCTTACTTAATTAAATCTATACCTGAGGGAGATTATACTTTAAAATACATATTAGACAAAAATCATGATAATTTTTGGAGCACGGGAAGCTGGGAGAATAAAACACAACCTGAAAAAATAATTGATTATCCTAACACTATTACTATTCGGCCAAATTGGGATTTAGAAATAGACTGGGAAATTAATGTAGACTAAAATTATCACGATCTTGTAAAAAATTCATTTTATTTCTTTGATAGTCTAATATTTCTTTAGTTACTTTCATTGTTAGAATTTCTTCCTCTCCTGTATTGGTTGAGGCTATTTCGTTGCCTAAAGGGTCTATTATTTTAGAGTGGCCGCTAAATAAAATATTATTTCCGTCTTCTCCTATTCTATTAACCCCTATAGTGTAACATTGATTTTCTATAGAACGAGCTTTTAATAAAGTATTCCAACTATTTATTCTTTTATTAGGCCAATTTGCTAAATAAATTAATATATCATAATCTATGTTATTTCTACTAAATACTGGAAATCTTAAGTCATAACAAATAAGGGGACAGATTTTCCATCCTTTTTCTAATAGAATTAATCTTTTTTCTCCTTTAGTAATTGTTTTACTCTCTTCTGCAAAAGAAAATAAATGTCGTTTATCATAAAACTGTGTCTGTCCGTTTTCTGAAACCCAAACTAAACGATTAAATATTTTATTTTTTTCTTGAACCATTAAAGTGCCTACAACACTACATGCATTATTAAGTGCCGTCTTTTTCATCCAATTAATTGTTTTTCCTTGCATTTTCTCTGCTAAAGAAACCTCATCTGGACAAAAAGCAGTATTAAACATTTCAGGCAATAAAATGATATTTGTTTTTTCTATCTTATTAATAAGTTTAGTGAAATGGTCAAGGTTTTTCTGTATGTTTTTCCAAAATAAAGTTGATTGAATAAGGGTAATACTTAATTCATTCATTTATTCTTCTTTCTTAAATTTGGAAAAAATATACTCGCGATTCATTCTTGATATGTTATCTAATGAAATGCCTTTTGGACATTCTATTTCACAAGCGCCAGTATTTGTACAACTTCCAAAACCTTCATCATCCATTTGATTAATCATATTCAATACTCTTGATGTATTCTCTACTTTTCCTTGTGGCAATAACGAATATTGTGAAATTTTTGCTGCAACAAATAACATTGCTGATGAGTTCTTACATGTTGCTACACATGCTGCACAACCAATACAAGTGGCTGCATCAAATGCTTTGTCTGCATTTTCTTTAGCAATTGGTGTTAAATTAGCATCTTGAGTGTTTCCAGATGTGTTAACAGAAATATATGCCCCTGCTTGTTGAACTCTATCAAAAGCGCTTCTGTCAATCACTAAATCTTTAATGACAGGAAGTGATTTTGATCTAAAAGGCTCAATATAAATCGTATCTCCATTATTAAAACTTCTCATGTGCAATTGACATGTTGTTATGTTTTTTTCAGGTCCATGAGCTTGACCATTGATATAAAGGGAACACATTCCGCAAATACCTTCTCTACAATCATGATCAAAAGATATAGGGGCTTCTCCTTTTTCAATTAACTCCTCATTTAACATGTCTAACATTTCTAAAAAAGAAGAGTCTGGAGAAATATCAGAAACATGATAGGTTTCCATGTTTCCTTTCGATAAACGGTTTTTTTGTCGCCAAATTTTCAGAATTAATTCCATATTATTTATAACTTCTTTGTTTCAATTCAATATTATTAAATTCTAAGTGTTCTTTATGTAATCTTGACTTAGATGGATCTCCTAAATACTCCCATGCAGAAACATGTTTATAATTTTTATCATCTCTTTTAGCCTCTCCCTTTTGAGGCCCTTTCTTTTCAATAGACTCTTCTCTATAATGTCCACCGCAACTCTCATTTCTCAAAAGAGCATCTTTTGCAAAAAGCTCTCCTAACTCTAAAAAATCAGCTACTCTTCCTGCTTTTTCTAACTCACCATTCATACTATATTGGTCTCCAGGAACACGTACATCTTGCCAAAATTCTTGTCGTATTTTTTTAATTTCTTTAATTGCTTTTTTAAGCCCTTTCTCATTTCTTGACATGCCTGCATATTCCCACATTATATTTCCTAATTTCCTGTGGAAATAATCTGCCGATTTGCTTCCTTGAACATTAATAAGCTTATTAATCTTATTTTTAACCTCTTTTTCTGCTTGTGCAAATTCCTCTGTATCTGTAGAAATCTTGCCTGTTCTTATTTCATTAGATAAATAGTCACCAATAGTATAAGGTAAAATAAAATATCCATCAGCTAAGCCTTGCATTAATGCAGATGCCCCTAATCTGTTTGCACCATGATCTGAAAAATTAGCTTCTCCTATACAATAGCACCCTGGAATTGTTGTCATTAAATTATAATCAACCCAGACACCACCCATGGTGTAATGAACCGCTGGATAAATCATCATGGGAGTTTTATAAGGGTTTTGATCTACTATCTTCTCATACATCTCAAATAAATTTCCATATTTTGCTTCAACAACCTCTTCTCCTAATTTTTTTATTTTTTCTTTAGTTGGGTTTTTTATACCATTGATTAATGCTTTCTCCTTGCCATATCTTTCAATAGCAGATGTATAATCAAGATAAACAGCCTCTCCTGTTTTATTAACTCCAAAGCCAGCGTCTATTCTTTCTTTTGCAGCTCGTGAAGCAACATCTCTTGGAACTAAATTCCCAAATGCTGGATATCTTCTTTCTAAATAATAATCTCTGTTTTCTTCTGATATATCAACCGGCTTCAATTTACCCGCCCTAATAGCTTTAACATCGTCTAGATTCTTTGGAACCCAAATTCTTCCATCATTTCTTAAAGACTCTGACATAAGGGTAAGTTTTGACTGATGATCTCCACTTCTTGGAATACACGTTGGGTGAATTTGAGTAAAACATGGATTAGCAAAAAACGCACCTTTTTTATGTATCTTCCAAGCTGCTGTAACATTAGACCCCATAGCATTAGTTGAAAGAAAAAACACGTTTCCATATCCACCACTAGCAATAACTACAGCATGAGCAGAATGTCTTTCTATTTCTCCTGTTTCTAAATTTCTTGCAATAATTCCTCTTGCCTTTCCGTTTATTAGTACCAAGTCTAACATTTCATGCCTGTTATACATTTTAATCTTGCCTTTTGCAATCTGACGATTCATTGCTGAATAAGCTCCTAGTAAAAGCTGCTGACCGGTTTGCCCTTTAGCATAAAATGTTCGAGATACTAAAACTCCTCCGAATGAACGATTATCCAATAACCCGCCATACTCTCTAGCAAAAGGAACGCCCTGAGCAACACATTGATCAATAATATTTCCTGAAACTTCTGCCAAACGGTACACATTTGCTTCTCTTGATCTATAATCACCTCCTTTAACAGTGTCATAAAAAAGTCGATAAATAGAATCCCCATCGTTTTGGTAGTTCTTAGCGGCATTAATACCTCCTTGTGCTGCAATTGAATGTGCTCTTCTTGGAGAATCTTGATAGCAAAACGTTTTTACATTATAGCCTAATTCTGCTAAGGTTGCCGATGCAGAACCTCCTGCTAATCCTGTCCCTACAACTATTATGTCAATATTTCTCTTATTAGCGGGGTTGACTAAATTTATCCTGTCCTTATGACTAGTCCATTTATCTTCTATTGATCCGCTAGGTATTTTAGAGTCCAGAATGCTTCTGCTTTTTTTGGACAATTCTTTTTTCAGTGAATTCTTTTTGCCTTCTTGGCTTATTTCTTTTTTTATTTCTACTAACTTTTTCTTCAATAAACGATTTTTATTTTTTGATTTTAGATCTGTTTTAAGTATTGGTAATCTGTCTTTTCTTTTATGCCAATCTATATCCCAATCTTTAATTTTACATTTTATACCAGTACTAATGTTTTTTATTTTAGATCTTCCTGTATTAGGATCTAAATGGTAATGCCTTATGCAAATCTCTATTAATTCATCAGCTTTATATTCTGATTTTCTTTTTCTATAATTTAAGGAAAATGTTAATTTTTTCATTTTATGACAAGTCTTTTTTAGATAGTTAAAGAGTTTATATAATGAAATAATGCTATAAATATAAATCCAGAAGGAACAATTACTGAATAGCAATAGCTTAGTTTTTCAATAATTGTTTTTTTATCTTTATTTTTTAATCCAACAGATTGAAAAGAAGAGGCAAATCCATGTAATAAATGTAACGATAAGAAAACAAAAGAAACGCAATAAATAGCAACTCTCCACCCGTCATAAAACTTGTGTTCCAATTCATGAAAATAACGAGTAGGATCTTCAGGCATACTTGCAATATATTTGTATTTTATTTCAGGGATCCAAAAATCATAAAAATGCAAGCATAAAAACAATAATATCATTATTCCAGTGATGATCATATTCCTGCTAACCCAACTCGAGTTGTTTTTTGGGTGATTAATAATATATTTTTCTGATCTATTTAGCCTGTTCTTAAAGTCTAAATACACACCTAACAAAAGATGAAATAAAAATCCTAAAATTAATATTGGCTGTAGTATAAACTGCACAAAAAAGTTGGTTCCCATAAAATGAGAAATCTCATTAAATAGATCGGCATTAATTACTGATAAAAAATTAATTGCTAAATGTTGTAGTAAAAACACCATAAGAAAAAATCCAGAAATAGCCATTAAAATTTTACGTCCAATCGTTGATTTTATGAAGCTCATAATCTAATTTTTGCTTTTTAAATTGCAAAATTAGCAATTAATAATTGTAACACATTGTTTTTTTTTGATAAAATTATTTGTAACACTAATTTAGATCTTTTCTAAACAACTGATTTGCTTTTTTTTCTGTATTTTCAAATACTGTTTCGCTTTAAATATTTTCTTAATTTTGTTATACTAATCTTTAACTATAAATATGAGGTATCAAACTATAGGTTCTACTTTATTTGCTAATAATAGACAAAAATTAATTCCACATTTAAAAATAAACTCTTTAGCTGTTTTTAACTCTAATGATATTATGCCGACTAATGCAGATGGCACAATGCCTTTTAAACAAAATAATGATTTATTCTGGCTGTCTGGGATTGATCAAGAAGAAAGTATTTTATTAATTTATCCTGATAATAAAAACAAACAAGAGAGGGAAATATTGTTTGTAAAAGAAACTTCAGAATTAATAGCTATTTGGGAGGGAGCAAAACTATCTAAAGATGCTGCATTTAAAGTCTCTGGAATTAAAACAGTTTACTGGCTAACTAATTTCAAATCTAAATTTGAAGAGTTAATCAGCGAGTGTAATACAATATATTTAAATAAAAACACGCACGCTAGATCAAATTCTAAAGTACAAACAAGAGACGATAGGTTTAGAGATATGATTACCAAAGAATATCCTAATAAAGAGATTTTAGAGGCGGCTCCTATAATGCATAAATTAAGATCAATAAAAACTACAAAAGAAATAGATCTTTTAAAAGAAGCTTGCAAGATAACAGAAAAAGGATTTAGGCGCATTCTTCCTTTTATAAGACCAGGCATAATGGAATATGAAATTGAGGCAGAACTAATACATGAGTTTATCAATAATAAGTCCAAGGGTTTCGCATATCAGCCAATTATTGGGTCGGGAGTTAATTCATGCGTATTGCATTACATAGATAATAATAACACCTGTGTTGATGGAGATATTTTACTTATGGATTTTGGGGCAGAATATGCAAATTATGCTTCTGATATGACAAGAACAGTGCCTGTAAACGGAAGGTTTTCTAAAAGACAAAGAGAAGTGTATAATGCGGTGCTATATGTAATGCAAGAGGCTACTAAGATGCTAACTGTTGGCACAAAACTAAAGGATTATAATGTAGAGGTGGGAAAATTAATGGAGAGCGAGTTAATTAAATTAAATTTATTAGATCGTCACGATGTACAAAAACAAGATGCTAAAAACCCTCTCTACAAAAAGTATTTTATGCATGGCACTTCTCATTATTTAGGTTTAGATGTTCATGATGTTGGAGATTTTGATTGGCCAATAAAAGAAGGAATGGTCTTTACTTGTGAGCCGGGTATTTATATTCAGGAGGAAAAATTAGGTGTGAGATTAGAAAATGACATACTCATAACTGCTGAAGGCCCTGAAGACCTAATGAAATCTATCCCTATTGAGGTGGATGAAATTGAAGATTTAATGAATTTTTAATATTTCCTGCAAAGAAAAATACTACTCTGTATTTTTAATCGGCTCCCACCCTTGGGCAGATAATAAGTGTGCTGTCCCATCATTAGTAATAAAGTGATTTCCTTCTGATTTATCTGTTATAAATCCCACAATAGTAAAGTCGGGATCTTTTTTCAGCTTATCATAATCTTTCTGATTAATTGTAAAAAGCAATTCATAATCTTCACCTCCATTTAAAGCACATGTAATAGGATTTAAATTAAGTTCTTCCGCCAAATTCATTGTAGTATAATCAATTGGTATCTTATTTTCATGTAATGTTACGCCAACATTTGATGATTTTGCTAAATGTAATGCGTCAGAAGAAAGACCGTCAGAAACATCAATCATTGCAGTAGGGCAAATGTTTAACTCTTTTAATATTTTTAAATACTTTACGCCCGCTTCAGGCCTTAATTGTCTTTTAAGAACATAATCATTGCCGCTCAAGTCAGGCTGAATAGTTGGATTATCTATAAACAATTCTTTTTCTCTCTTTAATAATTGTAAGCCTAAATAAGCCGCTCCTAAATCTCCTGTGCATACTACTAAATCATTAATTTTTGCGCCAGACCTATAGGTAATCTTTTTTTTCTCTACCTCTCCTAAGATTGAAACACTTATCATTAATCCTGCTGTTGAAGAAGTTGTATCTCCTCCAACTAAATCAACATTATAATCCTCGCAGGCAAATTTTACCCCCTTATACAGCTCTTCTAAAGATTCAACTGAAAATCTATTTGAAACAGCTAATCCAATAGTAATTTGTTTGGGATGTCCGTTCATAGCACATATATCTGAAACATTCACAGCAACTAATTTATACCCAAGATGACGTAATGGCGTATATGATAAATCAAAATGAACGCCTTCTATAAGTAAATCTGTACTTATTAATTGGTATTTATTTCCATGTTTAATAACAGCAGCGTCATCTCCTATTCCTTTTATTGTAGAGGAGTTTTTTAGAACTACATTTTTGGTTAAATGGTCAATCAGGGCAAATTCGCCAAAGTCTGAAATTGGCGTTGTTGCTTGATTATTTTTTTTTATTGATTTCATCTGACAAATATAGGTATTATGTTATGAGATTTTTTGTAATTTTGCATACATTTAAATTATATAAAAAGATGGTCCAAGTAAGTGATTCAGCTAGAGACAGATTACTCCACTTATTAAAAAGTGAAGAAAATCAAAATTGTTTTGTTCGTGTAGGAGTAGAGAGCGGGGGATGTTCTGGTCTAAGTTATAAACTAGAATTTGAAAGTATAAAAGAAAAAGATGATCAGCTTATAGAAGATAATGGCATTAAACTGATAGTAAATAAAAAAAGTGTTTTATATCTTGCGGGAACTACTTTAGATTTTTCTGACGGACTTAATGGAAAGGGGTTTGTTTTTAACAATCCAAATGCAAATAGAACTTGTGGATGCGGAGAAAGTTTTTCTCTTTAATTTTATTTTCTTATGACTGATCAAAACAAACTAACAGAAGAAGAATTATTAGAAAAGGTAACCTCCTCTGATTATAAATATGGCTTTACAACAGATATTGATTCAGACACAATTGAGAAGGGTCTTTCTGAAGATGTAATTCGAACTATTTCTAAAAAGAAAAATGAGCCAGATTGGATGCTAGAGTATAGATTAAATGCTTACAAAGTATGGCTAGAAATGAAAGAGCCAAATTGGGCAAATATCACTTATAAAAAACCTAACTATCAAGATGTAATCTACTATTCAGCCCCTAAACAGAAACCTGTTTTAGATAGTTTAGATGATTTAGATCCTGAAATGAAAAGAACATTTGATAAACTTGGAATTTCTATTAAAGAGCAAAAGAAACTTGCAAATGTAGCGGTAGATATTGTAATGGATTCTGTTTCAGTAGCTACGTCTTTTAAGGAAACCCTTGCTAAAAAGGGGATCATATTCTGCTCTATGTCTGAGGCTATACAAAAACATCCTGAGCTTGTAAAAAAATATTTAGGAACAGTTGTTCCTGTAAGAGACAACTTTTTTTCTGCTTTAAATTCAGCTGTATTCTCAGATGGATCTTTTTGTTATATTCCAAAAGGCGTTAAATGTCCTATGGAATTATCAACGTATTTTAGAATTAATGAGGCTGGCACGGGGCAATTTGAAAGAACTTTATTAATTGCAGATACAGGATCTCAAGTAAGTTACTTAGAGGGGTGTACTGCGCCTATGCGAGATGAAAACCAACTACATGCTGCTGTTGTTGAGCTTATTGCCTTAGATGATGCAGACATTAAATACTCTACGGTTCAAAATTGGTACCCCGGAGATAAAGAAGGAAACGGGGGGGTGTTCAATTTTGTAACTAAAAGAGGAATCTGTCATAAGAATGCTAAAATATCCTGGACTCAAGTAGAAACTGGTTCTGCCGTTACGTGGAAGTACCCTTCTTGTATTTTAAAAGGAGATAACTCTATTGGTGAGTTTTTCTCTGTCGCAGTAACAAACAACAAACAACAAGCAGATACAGGCACAAAAATGGTTCACCTTGGCAAAAACACTAAAAGCACTATTATTGCAAAAGGGATTTCAGCTGGATATTCTGATGGAAACTATAGAGGGCTAGTAAGAATTGCAAAAGGAGCTACAAACGCTAGAAACTTTTCTCAATGTGATTCTCTATTAATGGGAGACAAGTGTGGGTCGCATACTTTTCCTTATATTGAAGTGAAAAACAACTCTTCTCAGGTAGAGCATGAAGCTACCACCTCTAAAATTGGTGAGGATCAAATATTTTATTGTAATCAAAGAGGAATTGGCACAGAAGAGGCGATTGCATTAATTGTAAATGGATATTGTAAGGACGTTCTAAATCAGCTTCCTATGGAATTTGCTGTAGAGGCCCAAAAATTATTAGAAATTAGCCTTGAAGGATCTGTAGGATAAAATCAAATAATATGTTAAAAATAAAAAACTTAAAAGCAGGAGTTGAGAACACTCAAATTCTAAAAGGAATAAATCTAGAAGTAAAGGCAGGAGAGGTTCATGCTATTATGGGGCCTAATGGTTCTGGCAAAAGTACACTTTCAGCTATAATTGCAGGAAAAGAAGACTATGAGGTGAGTGAAGGAAGCATTAGTTTCGAAGGAGAGGATTTACTCGAATTAGCTCCCGAAGAAAGAGCGCATAAAGGTGTTTTCCTTTCTTTTCAATACCCTGTTGAAATTCCAGGAATTTCTGTTTCTAACTTTATAAAAACTGCTGTTAATGAAAGAAGAAAGGCTCAAGGGTTAGAAAAAATGCCTGCTGCAAAAATGCTAAAAATGATGCGCGAAAAAACAGAGCTTTTAAATATCAACAAAGGATATTTATCTAGAAACATGAATGAAGGCTTTTCTGGAGGTGAAAAAAAGAGAAATGAAATCTTTCAAATGGCGATGTTTGAACCAAAACTTGCAATTCTTGATGAAACAGACTCTGGATTAGATATTGATGCTTTACGCATTGTAGCTAATGGAGTAAATAAGCTAAGAGGAAAAGATAATGCTACGGTTGTTATTACACACTACCAAAGACTATTAGATTATATTGTCCCTGATTTTGTTCATGTACTATATGACGGAAAAATCATAAAATCAGGAGGAAAGGAATTAGCTTTTGAATTGGAAGAAAAAGGGTATGATTGGATAACAAAAAAAGCAGAAGAAAAGTGAGCTTAATTGATAATTTGACAAATTATGTAAAAAGTCAAAGCTTGTCTTCAGACAGGAAAGTTTTATTTGAATCTTTTTTACAAAAAGGATTTCCCACTATAAAAGATGAAGAATGGAAGTACACTTCCTTACAAAAAATAATATCTGCTAATTATATATTACAAACAGAAAAGTCAGAAATTGATTACTCTAAAGTTAAACAGTATAGTTTGGGTTTTGTTAATAAAATTATTTTTTGGAACGGAGAGCTAATTCATTCTCCTAATATTAATGGTTTGAAAATTTCTGGTTTTTCTAAATTTAATTGCAGAAATAATGATTCTACCACTTTATTAAACTCTGCGCTTGCAAATAGTGGATTCACCATGTCGGTTGATAAAAACACAGTGATCGAAAACCCTGTTGAAATTTTATTTTTCAACTCTATTAAAGATAGTTTTTCTCAGTACAGAAATCAAATCCTTATTGGAGATAACTCAGAAGTGAAAATAGTAGAAATAATACAAGACTTAACCCATTCTTCCCCTTTCACAAATTATTTTACCCAAATCTGTTGTAATAAAAATACAAAGGTTGAATACAATAAAATACAAAACAACACTAAAAACTCAAAGTTAATAGATTGTATGAATATCTTTCAAGAACAAGATTCTGTCTGTAAGGTAAATACTTTAATTTTTGGTGGGGGCTTTATAAGAAATAATCTAAATTTTGAGCAAAATGGTTCTAACTGTGAAAGCAACATGAATGGCCTTTCGTTATTAAATGAAGATCAGTTTGCGGATAATCATACTTTTGTGGATCATAAAAAAGCTAATTGCACAAGTAACGAGCTATATAAGGGAATTTATCTTGATAAATCAAAAGGAGTATTTAACGGGAAAATTATGGTGCGAAAAGATGCGCAAAAAATAGATGCTTTTCAAGCCAACAACAATCTTTTATTAAGTGCTGCTTCAACTATTGACAGCAAGCCTCAATTAGAAATTTATGCCGATGATGTGAAATGCAGCCACGGATGTACTGTTGGCCAATTAGATGAAAATGCATTGTTTTATATGAGAAGCAGGGGTATCGGAAAGGAAGAGGCAAAAGCTGTTTTAACCTACGGGTTTACATCTGAATTACTCGAAAAGCTTTCTATTCCTGTAGTGAGAGATTTAGCTCAAAAATTATTGATAAATAAACTAAATGTTGATTTAATTTTTTCTCAATAATGATTAATGTTTCCAAAATAAGATCACAATTTCCTATCCTGAACAGCAAGGTGAATGGGAAGGATTTAGTTTATTTTGATAATGGAGCTTCTACTCAAAAGCCCATCTCAGTAATTGATTGTTTGAGCAACTACTATAAAAATGAAAATGCTAATGTTCACAGAGGGGTTCATTTTTTAAGTGACTTAGCAACCACTAAATTTGAAGAAACAAGAAAAAAGATTAAAGAGTTTATTGGGGCAAAACACGATCATGAAGTTATATTTACAAAAGGTACAACTGATTCTATTAATCTAGTTGCGAATGGTTTTCGTTCGCTTTTAAAAAAAGGAGATGAGATAATTATTTCTGAATTAGAGCACCATTCTAATATTGTTCCTTGGCAGTTATGCTGTAAGCATAGTGGAGCTATTTTAAAAATAGTCCCATTAAAAAAAAATGGAGAGTTAGATTTTGCTGCATTTAAAAAAATGTTAAGTAAAAACACGAAACTCGTTGCCGTATCTCATATATCTAACTCTTTAGGGACAATAAATCCTATTCACAAGATTATTGAAGAAGCACATAAAGTTGGAGCAAAAACACTTATTGATGGCGCTCAAGCTGCTGCTCACATTAAGCTAAATATGCAAGATTTAAATGCAGATTTATACTGCTTTTCTGCACACAAACTATACGGTCCTACAGGCCTTGGGGTACTTTATGGAAAAGAAGAAATATTAAATCACCTGCCTCCATATCAAAGTGGAGGAGAAATGATAAAAGAAGTAAGTTTTGAAAAAACTACTTATGCTGAATTGCCGCATAAGTTTGAAGCAGGGACCCCAAACATTGCGGCAGTAATAGCTTTTAAATATGCTATAGATTTTATATTAAAATTAGGTTTAGATAACATTACAAAATATGAAAATGAGTTGTTAGAATATGCAACTTCTGAAATATCTAAAATAGACGGCATAAAGATATTTGGAACATCCGAACACAAGACTAGTATTATTTCTTTTAATATTAAAGGAATACATCATTATGATATTGGCGTTATCCTTGACAAAATGGGCGTTGCAATTAGAACAGGGCATCATTGTACCCAGCCAATAATGAAAAAATTTAATATTACTGGAACCGCCAGAATTTCTTTAGCAGTCTACAATACAAAAGAAGAAATTGATATTTGTATAAGTGCAATTAAAAAAGCTAAGTTAATGTTATCTTAATTATGCAAACAATCACCGAAATACAAGAGGAAATTTTAGCCGATTTTGAAGTTTTTGATGATTGGGTTCAAAAGTATGAATATCTTATTGATTTGGGGAAAGACTTGACGCCGCTTGACAAACACCTTAAAACAGATGATGCTCTAATAAAAGGATGTCAAAGTAGAGTATGGTTACATGCAGAAGAAGATAATGGCACAATTATATTTTCTGCTGATAGTGATGCTATTATGACTAAGGGTATTATTGCGCTTTTAATTAGAGTGCTTTCTAGACAAAATGCAAGCGAAATTGCAAGTGCAGATTTATATTTTATTAATAAAATTGGATTAAAAGAACAGCTCTCGGCGACAAGAGCAAATGGACTTCTTTCTATGATAAAACAAATGAAGCTGTATGCTTTAGGCTTAAAATAAATAAATGGTGAAAGAACAAGAATTACAAAAAATAGGAGAAGAGGTTGTAAGTGTTATTTGTGAAATTTATGACCCTGAAATTCCTGTAAATATTTATGCATTAGGATTAATTTATGATGTTGAAGTAAGCGAGGAGTATGATGTAAAAATTACTATGACCTTAACTTCTCCTAATTGTCCTGTAGCAGAAACTCTCCCCGTTGAGGTTGAGGAAAAAGTGAAAAGTATTAAAACTGTAAAAAATGTATCCGTGCAAATTGTATTTGAACCGCCCTGGACAAAAGAAATGATGAGTGAAGAGGCAAAATTAGAATTAGGAATGCTATAAAATGAATAAGGAAATTGTAAATAAAGTTGCTAAAAGTGGATTAGTTACTATTGATTTTTTAGACTACACCCCTAACGAGTCTATACTAGAATTTGATATTAAAAATATTTTATTTGAGGGGGTAGTGTTAAAAGAGAAAGATTTTAGGTCTTCTCTTAAAGAAATTACATTATCAAATTATGAAAATAAAATAATTGCCCTTTTTTGCAGTACAGATACTATTATTCCTATGTGGGCTTATATGTTAATCGTATCTTGTTTAAATCCTGTGTCTTCTTGTATTTATTTTGGCACAAAAAAAGAGGTTTTGCAAAAAACAATACTAGAAAACATAAATAAAATAGATGCCAGGGCGTTTGAAGGCAAAAAAGTCATTGTAAAAGGTTGTGCGAAAATTCCAATTAGCGAAAGTTTATATGTAGCTATTACTGCGAAATTGCAAAATAGTGTAAGTAGTTTAATGTTTGGAGAAGCTTGCTCGGCTGTTCCAATTTATAAAAAGAAAAAATGAATCCAAAAATCACAGAAATTAACAAAAAAATTCAACCATATAAAGAACAAGTTGTTAATCACCCTCTGTATAAAAAATTAAATAGTATAGAGGACATTGCGATACTGATGGAACATCATGTATATGCAGTATGGGATTTTATGTCCCTATTAAAAGCTCTTCAATCTACATTAACTTGTACGTCTTCTCCTTGGAAGCCTATTGGGGATTCAAAAATCAGACGCTTAATAAATAGTATTGTTTTAGAAGAAGAAAGTGATATAGATATAAACGGAAACCCTTCTTCACATTATGAAATGTATTTAGATGCTATGAGGCAATGTGGCGCAAACACTTCTCCTGTTGAAAAATTTATTGAGAATGTATCGTCAACAAATATTCCATCTGTAAATAAAGGGATAAACGCATTTTTAAACTGTACCTTTGATATTATTAATACAAATCAACCACATAAAATTGCCTCTGCCTTCACATTTGGGAGAGAAGACTTAATACCAGATATGTTTACCGCAATTGTAGAAGAATATAATAGAGAAAATAAACTAGATAAATTTATTTATTATCTAGAAAGGCACATTGAATTAGATGGAGGAGAGCATGGCCCCCTTGCTCTTCAATTAATTTCTGACTTATGTAATGATAATCCGGTTAAATGGAAAGAGGTAGAAGAAACTGCTATTGCCTCTTTATGTGCTCGTAAAAAATTATGGGATTTTATTGATTCTATATTAAAACAATAAAATTTTTAATCTCTTCTTTTTGTGTTAATCCTCTGGACTAAATGTTTTGGATGAATTAATCAAAAGTTGATTAATTTTGGCTAATTCATTATTAGTGAACTGTCTATATGTTCCGATTTTCACATCTAACTTTATATTCATGATTCGTGTTCTCTTAAGTTTTATTACCTGATAGCCTAAATATTCGCACATTCTGCGAATCTGCCTATTTAATCCTTGAGTAAGTATAATTTTAAATTTCTTTTTATGTAATTGCTTAACAAAACAGGTGCGGGTAACTGTATTTAAAATAGGAACTCCTTGACTCATAGATATAATAAATTCTTGTGTTATTGGCCTGTCTACTATAACTTCATATTCTTTTTCATGATTATTACGCGCACGTAAAATCTTATTAACAATATCTCCATCGTTAGTTAAGAAAATTAATCCCTCTGAAGCTTTATCAAGTCTTCCTATAGGGAAAATGCGCGTTGGGTAATTAATATATTCGATTATGTTATTTTTTTCTCTTTTAATATCAGTAGTACAAACTATTCCGGCAGGTTTATTAAAGGCTAAGTAAACCTTTTTAGTTTTATAGTTTGAAATAATTAATTGCCCGTCTATATGAATTTTATCTTTTAAAGATATTTTCACTCCCATCTTTGCAACGTCTCCATTTATCTTTATCCTTCTTTCTTCTATTAATTTATCTGCCTCCCTTCTAGAACAATAGCCTATTTCTGATAAATATTTATTAAGACGCGTTAATTGCATGATTTTATTAATTGTTCAACGCAAAAATAACTTAAAATTATTATAGACTGAAGATCTATATAAAAATGGGTTTGTTTAACTTTGCATAAATAAATACATTACAATGAAATATTTTTTCTCTATTATCTTTAGTTTATTGCTGTCTATTATATCCATAGCAGATGAAGGAATGTGGCTTCCTCATCTTTTAAAAATAATGAATGAAGAAGATATGGAGGCAAAAGGGTTACAGCTAACTATGGAGGAACTATATAGTGTAAATAACTCTTCATTAAAAGATGCTATTGTCTCGCTAGGTGGCTTTTGTACTGCTGAAATAATTTCTTCTCAAGGCTTATTATTAACTAATCATCATTGTGCTTTTAGTCAAATTCAAAATCATTCTTCTCTAGATAATGATTATCTAAAAAATGGTTTTTGGGCGATGAACCAAAAACAAGAACTCCCAAATGAAGGTCTTACAGTCTCTTTCTTAATAAGCATTGAAGATGTTACAGACAGTATTCTTCCTTCTCTTTCAAATAATATGACAGAAGAAGAAAGAAATAAAAAAATTAGAGAACTTTCGCAAAAAATAATAAGCAAAAAAACTGAAGAAACTCATTTCACCGCTAGAGTAAAATCGTTTTTTGGGGGCAATACTTTTTACCTCATGACATATGAAACATTTAAAGATGTTCGTCTTGTAGGGGCTCCTCCTTCTTCTATTGGTAAATTTGGTGGAGACACAGATAACTGGATGTGGCCTAGACATACTGGGGACTTTGCTTTGCTACGAGTATATTGTGCTCCAGATGGAACTCCAGCAGAGTATTCTGAAGAAAATGTGCCTTATACACCAAAGCATCATTTGCCTATTCAATTAGATGGTGTTAAAAATGGGGATTATACAATGATTTTTGGGTTCCCCGGATCTACCGATAGATATTTAACTTCGTATGGAATTAAAAGCGCATTAGAGATTACAAATCCTCAAATTGTAAAAATTAGAGATAAAAAATTATCTATAATGAAGGAAGGCATGGATGCTGATAAAAAAACCAAAATCCAATATGCTGCAAAATATGCTCAAACTGCAAATTATTGGAAATATTATATTGGGCAATCCAAAGGATTAACAAGAATGAACGTGTACGAAAAAAAAATAGCCTTAGAAAATGATTTTGCTAAATGGGTTGCTGAAGATACCACAAGAATGAAAATATATGAAGAAGCATTACCTCTGATCGATAGCGCTTACAATATAAATAGTGAAATTGCTATAAATCGAACATATCTTAATGAGGCTATTTTTATGGGAGCAGAGGTTATGTATTTCTCTTTTAGAATGCATCGTGCAATTAGCCAATTATCAAAAGAAAAAGACATTAAAGAAAAGCAGTTAACCAAAATTAAAGCTGAAGCAGTAGAGTTTTATAAAAATTATAATGAAGATGTTGACAAAAAAATGTTTAAAGCAATGCTAGAGATGTATTATTATAATGTCCCTAAAGAACAGCATGCTTCCATATTTAAAAAAATAGAAAACCCATTGTTTGGGACCAAGAAAAAAGACTTTAAATATTATACAAATAATACCTTTAATAAATCTATCTTTTCTTCAAAAGATAAGTTTTTTAAGTTTATAGATTATCCTTCTCTGTCTAAAGTTGAAATGGATCCTGTATATAAAACTTTAAAGTCAATTTATGATCACTACTTAGAAAATATCTATGCAAAAAGGCTCGCTGTACGTTCAATGCTAAATAAAGGAAACAGACTGTTTATTAAAGGCCTACAAGAAATGAATCGTAATAATAATTTTTATCCAGATGCAAATTCTACGATGCGAGTGACATATGGGAACGTTGGGGATTATACCCCTGGAGATGCTATGCATTATGATTATTACACAACGATTGATGGGATTATAGAAAAAGAAAATCCTCTAGATGAGGAATTTATTGTCCCTACCAAGCTTAAGGAATTATATAAAATAGGGGACTATGGAAATTATGCGGATGAACAAGGAAATCTTAGGGTAAATTTTATATCAAACAATGATATTACAGGAGGGAACTCTGGGTCTCCAGTTATTAATGCCTGGGGAGAACTTGTTGGAACAGCTTTTGACGGTAATTGGGAAGCTATGAGTGGAGATATTGCTTTTGAAAAAAGTGTGCAGAGAACTATCTCTGTAGATATAAGATACATATTGTTTATTATTGATAAATTCGCTGGAGCAAGTCATTTAATTGATGAAATGACAATTGCTCCAAGTCGTAATGAAAAATAACCTAACTCTAAAGCTCTACTAATAAGCTCTTTCATTTCGTCCTTCAATATAATTCATAAAGGCCTTACAGACAACTTTTACCCCTCCAGGGGTTGGATAATCTCCAGTAAAATACCAATCTCCTAAATGTTTTGGGCAAGCTTTATGTAAATCCTCTATACCCTGGTAAATAATTTCTACATCTGATTTTGTCTCAGAAGGCGTAAGTAGTTGGCTAATTTTTTTGGATATATCATTTGCTGAAAACGACTCATAAATCTCTTTAACAAAATTCTTCATTTTTTCCTTAGGCAAGTTTTCTTGTTCTTTACATTTGTTATAAACATCCTGAAGGATGTATTCTTTTTTTTGATCCTTTAATAAAGAAACGGCTGCTTGAAAAGCAATAAAGTCTCCCATTTTTGCCATATCAATCCCATAGCAATCGGGATATCGAATTTGTGGTGCTGAAGATACTATTATTATCTTTTTAGGATTTAGTCTGTCTAAAATACTTATAATTGATTTTTTTAATGTAGTCCCTCGCACAATACTATCATCAATTATAACCAAATTGTCTGTTTTCTTTACGGTACCGTACGTTATATCATAAACATGAGCAACCAAATCATCTCTTGTGTCGTCTGAGGTAATAAATGTTCTTAATTTTGCGTCTTTAATAGCTATTTTTTCGGCTCTGGGAGATATTTTCATGATCTTACTAATATCTTTATGAGACGGTTTTTCACCTAAAGCTTTTATCTTTTTTACTTTAATTTGATTTAAGTATTCTTGACAGCCTTTTAACAGACCAAAATACGAAACTTCAGCAGTATTTGGAATATAAGAAAACACTGTGTTCTTTAAGTCATTATTAATTGCGCTTAATACTTTTGGAAAAATCCTTTTTCCCAAACTTAACCTTTCATTATAAATAGACTCATCGTTTCCTCTGGAAAAATAAATTCTTTCAAAAGAGCATGCTTTTTCCTCTAGTGGTTTTCTAATTTGTTTGTGATAAACTTGTCCGTCTTTTTGTATGATTAACGCGGTCCCTCTTTGTATTTCTTTAATCTGCGCGCTTGACACATTAAAAGATGTCTGTATAACAGGCCTTTCAGAAGCAACTACAACAATCTCTTCATCGTGATAATAATATGCTGGCCTAATCCCATTTGGGTCTCTAAGAGCAAATGCATCTCCATGTCCCAAAAGTCCACACATAACATATCCACCATCCCAATGTTTTGCAGAATTAATTAAAATTCTCTCTATATCTAATTCTTTTATGATTTTATCTGTTATCTCTTTTTTAGAACTCTTTGTTTTGTATTTATTATAGACTTCATCATTTGCGTCGTCTAAAAAATGACCTATCTTCTCCAAAATTGTTACAGTATCAGCTTTTTGTTTTGGGTGTTGTCCTAAATCTACTAATTGTTGAAACAACTCATCTACATTAGTCATATTAAAATTACCTGCTAACACAAGATTTCTTGTTTTCCAATTATTTTGTCTTAAAAAAGGGTGACATTGTTCAATTGTATTTCTACCATATGTTCCATATCGCAAATGTCCTAAAAATAATTCTCCACTAAATGGAAGGTTGTTCTTCATCCAACTACTATCACTTAATTGTTTTTGATTAAGTTTTTCAAAATGCTTGTGAATTTGTGAAAAAACATCCTGAATAGGGTTTACAGCTACAGATCTAGTTCTGCTTATGTACCTTTTGCCTGCCGGAGTGTCTAACTTTACATTAGCAAGCCCAGCTCCATCTTGACCTCGATTGTGCTGTTTTTCCATAAGCAAATACATTTTGTTTAAGCCATAAAATGGCGTCCCATATTTCTTGTAGTAAAAGTCTAACGGTTTTAGAAGTCGCAACATAGCGATTCCGCATTCATGTTTTATTAATTCACTCATTTAATTTAAGTTAGGCCTCAAAAATAGTCTTTATTGATAAATCATTTTGTTTAATTGATAAATTCCAGGATTTGAATAGATTTTATTATTAATTACTATAGTTGGTATAATTCTTTTACCCTCATTAATTTTTTCTACAAAAGCTATTGCTTCAGGGTCATCTGTAATAATTATATACTCAAAATTTATTTTCTTAGAATTAAAAAAATTCTTAACTGTAATGCAGTCAGAACACCAATCCGCTCCATAAACTTTAATATCCATATTCCTCTGTTTTAAACACATATCTTTTTTCATTTTGAATAATGGTACACTCCTTACAATGAGAAACATATGTAAACACGAAATCTTTATTTATGTCAAAACTTGTGTCATCAATAAAAAAAATCCGAGAGCATTCTAGTTTTCCTTTTTCTGAATATCTTTTGATTCTATAGTTAGCCTTTTCTTTTGAGATATAAAACCATGAGCTCGCGCCCACCCCTATTAAAAGTTGAGACGAAAGCTCTATATTTTTTGGTCTTTTATTCATATGATTCGATGCTACTAAAATATGATTTTAAAGGACTTTTTCTAATTTTTTTAACTTTATTTTTTAAAACAATATAGTAGTTGTTATTTCCAATAGCAACATTTCGTTTTGGAGATGGAGAAACACAAAAAGGAAATTTAAATCGCATGCGCTGCAAAAAAGAAACTCCTGATATTCTTGTTATTTTTGCAACAAATCTAGAACAATTTGTGCCATTTAAAACAAAAGGACCATAAGGAATCAGCCCTTTTTGCTGCATACTTTTGGCATAATTAAAAGCCCTTTTAAAATTAATATTGTTAACCAAAGATGCATAAGTAGCTCCTTCTCCATGGTGTTCTATATTGGTGGATATATCAAGTAATATGTTTTCAATATTCTTTATTTTATTGTTGTCAATTTCTGCCTTCTCTTTTATAGATATGTCAGGGTCTGTTTCCATATCTCTAACTCTTCCAAATCCGAATGGCGTGTGATAGCGGCCAAAATCAAAATAATGTATGTTCTTTGTTTTTGAGTTGACTAAAGCCAGGGCAGAATGCCCAACTCTATACTTTCCCTCATTATTTAAAAATGGATTCCACCATTTATCATACCAGGACCCTGAAGCGGTAACAAACCCTTCAGGCCACGCGAGAATAATAATAAAGTCTTTGTTCATTATAATAGCACTAGTTGTTTATCTCTGTTTTTTTAAGCTCCCCCATATTATCTGAAACAAAAGACTCTAAAATATCAAAAAAATCTTTAATGTCTTTTTTAGACACCTGATTGTTGATTGTTACTAGCCTTAAAAAAGTGTCATCATTAAAGCTGCCATAACCTATCATTAATTTGTTGTTCTCATAAAGTTTTGTGCATAAGTCTTTTGGATCAATGTCTTTATAATTAAAGCATACTGATAAAGAATCATCAAAACTATATAATTGATAGTTTGTGTTATTAATAACATATTTGCGTGCAAAATCGGCTAATTCAAACTGGCGGTCAACAATTTTTTCTATTCCTTTTGTCCCAATTGCTTTCCACATTGTCCAAAATTTTAAAGCATTATTTCTTCTGCCGCATTCAAACGATGTTTGTCCTAAATTAAACTCTTCATTATGCGTTTGATACAAATATGTGGCTTTATTGCTAAATGAATTATATAAGTTCTTTTTGTTTTTTACAACTAAGACCGATGTGCTTAAAGGGGCGCCTAATGTTTTATGCGCATTAAAGCAAAAAGAATCTGATTCTGAAACCCCTTCAATTAAAGCCTTGTGTCTATTAGAAAAAATAACAGCTCCTCCAAAAGCCCCATCTACATGTAGCCATACATTGTGCTCTTTACATATATCAGACAATTCTTTAATTTTATCAAAAGCACACATAACCGTAGTCCCTGCTGTAGCATTCAAATAAAAAGGATAATAGCCTAAATCTATATCTTTTTTTAATTGTCTTTCTAATTCTTTTGCGATAATTTCTCCCTTGTTATTTGTATCTATATAGCGAATATTATCTTTCCCTATGCCTGAAAAAGAAATATTTTTCTCTAGTGAATAATGCGCATTTTTAGATCCATATGCTATGAGCTTTTGATTAATCCCCTTATCCTTTATAGATGTGTCCTTTTTATCTCTGGCCATAATCAATGACATAAAGTTACTCATTGATCCCCCCGTTGGAAAGGTGCCCCCTGACTTATTACCATAACCTATGATTTCGCAAACTTTATTTATTATCTCTTTTTCAACTCCAACTTGTGCTCCAGCAATTTTATACGTAGCCATAGAGTTATTTAAAAAAACTGCCAACAAGTCTCCTAAAACCGCCTTACTTTGTCTGCCCCCAAAAAGCTGATTAAAAAACAGCTTTGACGATGATTTTGGCGTATTAAGTATGAGGTTTTTTAAATGATTTTTATAGTCAGGTAGAATCATCGGCTCTTCTTGCAAGCTGAAATCTAATTTTTCATACAACTCTGTAGTTGAAACTATATTAGAAACTGGATTTTTTTGCTCGTCTTTTAGAAATACATCTATAAGCTCATTAAATAAAATTAAGTCTTCCTTTATATTGCTCTCCATTCCCTGTTTTCCTTTACTTATTATATACAAAATTAGAAAAATACTTTTTTAAAAGCTTTTTCAATAGTTTTATTTAACCTCTTTCTGTTTTAGCTAGTATATAATTAATTATAAATAAAAAATAATAATTTCTTACCTTTGTGGCATGTATAGGCTCATAATATCTTTCGTTTGTTTTTTATTTGCTTTTTCAATAATAAGCGGGCAAGTTGTAATTAATGAATATTCTGCTGCAAATTATGATACGTACACAGATAATTATGGTGAATATGAAGACTGGGTTGAACTATACAACCCTACAACTAATGACATTGATTTATCTGGATGGGCTCTTTCTGATAAAATAAACAATCCCTTAAAATGGGTTTTTCCGTCATCATTCAATATTCCTGCTGGGGGATTAGCTGTTGTTTATTGCTCTGGAAGAGATGAAATTGTTGGGGGTAATGCTCATTCAAATTTTAAAATCACACAAACAAAAGGAAATGAGGTGATTATGCTTTCTGATGCATCTGGAATTTTGCAAGATTCTATTAGAGTGTTTCCAAATCAAAAATCTCATACAAGAGGGCGGCAAACGGATGGGGCGATAACCTGGAGCGTTTTTACAACAGGCACACCAAATGCTACAAATATTGGGGCAATGCAAGAATATGCAACAACACCTGTTTTTTCTCAAGCAGGAGGATATAACTCTGCCCCTGTTAATCTTACTTTAAGCTCTCCTGACTCAAATATTACAATATATTATACAACAAATGGAGACCCTCCTAGCAACATCTCAACAGTATACACAGCCCCTATAAACATTACAGCAACCACGGTTATTAAAGCGGTAGCTTATAGCTCTAATTCGAATATTCCTCCGAGTTTTATTGATTATCACACCTTTTTTATTAATGATACCCATACTATTCCAATTCTTTCAATATCTGGAGATAATGGTCAAGGAGGTTTGCTTGATTTATTAGACGGAGGTTGGGGGAGCTCAGGATTAGAGCCTGAAGGAACAATAGAGTGGTTTGATAAAAATGGGGTGTTGCTTGATAAAGGAACCGGAGAGTTTAATAAGCATGGTAATGACTCTTGGGCGTATGACCAGAGAGGGTTTGACTATATTATGAGAGATCAATTTGGGTATAATTACGCTTTACAAGATCAAGTGTTTGCAACTAAAGATAGAGATAAATTCCAAAGAGTTATTGTAAAAGCCGCTGCAAATGATAATTATCCGTTTTCTTATGGAGGGTCTGGAGCTCATATTAGAGATGCTTATGTGCATCATCTTTCACAAATTGGAGACTTGCGACTAGATGAGAGGTCTACCTCTTCTTGTATCCTCTATTTAGATGGTAATTATTGGGGAGTTTATGAAATGAGAGAAAAAGTAGATGATCATGATTTTACAGATTATTATTATGATCAAGACAAAAATAATTTACAATACCTAAAAACCTGGGGGGCTACTTGGACTGAGTATGGCGCCCCTAATGCGCAGCCAGATTGGAATAATTTTGTAAATTTTGTAACTACAAACCCAATGTCTAATCAGGCAAATTATAATCAAGCTAAAAGCCAATATAATACAGGAAGCTTAATTGACTATTTTCTTTTAAATGCATATGTGGTTTGTCAAGACTGGTTAAATTGGAATACGGCTTGGTGGAGGGGTATGGATCCTAATGGCGATAAAAAGAAATGGAGATACACCCTTTGGGATATGGATAACACATTTGATCATGGGACAAACTATACTGGAATACCTAGTTCTGATCCTGATGCAGAGCCTTGCGACCCTAGCACTTTAGGAAATACTGGGGGGCAAGGGCATGTGCCTATTTGGAATGAAATGTTAACTAATCAAGAGTTTCATGATGATTATATTAATCGCTGGCAAGATTTAGCAAATGGCCCTCTTTCATGTGACTTTATGATATATGTTCTAGATAGTATGGTAGCGGTTATTGAGCCTGAAATGCCAAGACAAATATCAACTTGGGGAGGATCATATGCTGGCTGGCAAAATAACGTTACAGATCTAAGAAATTTTATCTTAGCAAGATGTGACAGTATGAATGCTGGATTTGTTGATTGTGATACCGCGATAACTGGCATCTATGATGTAACTGTTGAAATTATTGGCATTGGGGAAATAGAAATGAGTAACAATAATCTTATTAATGATTTAAACACCCCTTTTAGTGACCAAAGATTTGGTGGAATCGCGCTCCCTTTTGAAGTTAAAAGTGGTCCTTTCGATCGCTGGGAAGTTATTTCATCAAATACTTATGTATATGATCCTTATGTTGACACCCTAGTTCTTGACCTTCAGGGAGATGTTCTTGTTAGGGCATATTTTGTTCCGCCTATTCCAACAAGAGATATTGTATATAATATTAATCCCCCTGGAACTAATACAACTATTGATATTGATGGGGTTAATGTTGCTGCTTTCCCAACGTCTATAAATTATGTTATCGGAGATACTGTTTCTTTAGTTCCCAACATTGATCCCCTTTACGGCTTTAGTTATTGGTCTTCTGATAGTGTCACTCTAATGCCTAGCCCAAATAATCCTACAGATTCTTTTTATGCTACAAATCATGACAACATAACGTTACACCTTTATCTACTTCCGGTTGTCAATGCTTTTATATATGGAAATGACACTATTTGTAATAATGATAAAAACCAAGGAAGAATAAGAGTGTCTTTTAGTGGAACGCCTCCGTATACTTTTACGCACTCTATTAATGGAGAAGTTCAGCCTCCGATTACAACATCTGTCAATCCATATGTTATTGAAAGCAAACAAGCTGGCTTCTATACATTAAATTCTTTTTCTGATGTTAGCGAGCCAGGAGGTATAAGTGGTCAGGCGATAATAACGGTCCTAGAGTCTCCTAATGCTAACTTTGAGGCGCAACCAGATACCATGTCTGTTTTGTACACAACAACGCAATTTGTTGATCAATCGACAGAAAATATAATAAATTGGCAATGGGATTTTGGGGACAATACAAATTACTCATTTGAACAAAACCCTTTTCACGCTTATACGGATTCTGTTGCAATATACCAGGTTAATTTAATTGCGATGAACAGCTTAGGCTGTGCAGATACAATATCTAAAGAAGTCTTTATAACTGATGATTATTGGATATATATCCCTAATTCCTTTACGCCAGACTTAGACGGAATAAATGACAAATTCTGCATATCATATCACGGAATACGAGAAGAAACATTTGTATTTAATATATATAATAAGTCTAGTGAGCTTATTTATTCTACAAATAATATAGAGGATTTAAATTGCATAAATGGATGGGATGGAAAACACCAGTCAACAGGCAAGGACGTTCCAATGGGTGTATATATATATAATATCTTCTATCAGGATTTTGAAGGCTGGAAACATCAAGATATTTCTAACATTACTCTTATTAGATAATTAAATAAGCCCGTGCTTTGATTTAACGCATTTACTGTTGACTTTTTAAATTCAAGGCTTATCTTTGCGAGATTATTTACCATTTCTTAAAAATGAATAAGTTTAAAGAATATACTACGTTAGATTTAGCAAAAATCCATAAGGATATATTAAACAAATGGATTGGCTCTGATCTGTTCAATCAAAGTATTAAAAATAGAGAGGGTTGTGACGCCTTTACTTTTTATGAAGGGCCTCCTTCCGCTAATGGCAAGCCAGGCATTCATCATGTTATTGCAAGAACAATTAAAGATGTTTTTTGTCGATATAAAACTTTACAAGGGTTTAAGGTTGAACGTAAGGCAGGGTGGGATACTCATGGCCTTCCTGTTGAATTGGGGGTTGAGAAAAAGTTAAATATTACAAAAGAAGATATTGGGTCAACTATTTCAATTAGAGACTACAACAAGGCTTGTCAAAAAAATGTAATGAAATATACTGATGTATGGGAAGATATTACAAAAAAAATGGGCTATTGGGTAGATATGAAAAACCCATATATAACGTATGAGAATAAATATATAGAAAGTGTTTGGTGGCTACTATCAGAAATGCATAAAAAAAATCTACTCTATAAGGGTCATACTATTCAGCCATTTTCTCCAAAAGCAGGAACAGGGTTAAGTACTCATGAACTAAATCAGCCTGGATGTTACCGAAGCGTAAAAGATGTTTCTATCGTTGCTCAGTTTAAGGTTCTTAACGACATAAACTCTAGTTTTTTATTTCAAAAAACAAATCATGATATTTATTTTTTAGCATGGACAACAACTCCGTGGACCCTGCCATCTAACACGGCTCTTGGTGTGGGTAAAAAAATTAATTATGTCTTGGTTGAAACAATAAACCAATACACTGGCAAACAAATTACAGTAATTCTAGCAAAAGAGTTATTTGGCAAATATTTTTCACAAGAAAATATAAATTTAGATTTTACAAAATATACAATTGGAGACAAAAACATTCCGTTTAAAATTATATCTGAATTTAAAGGCCTTGATTTGGCAAATATAAAGTATGAGCAGTTACTAAAATATGCTTCTCCTTCAGAAGGGGATGCTTTTAAAGTTATTTTAGCAGATTTTGTTACAACTGAGGATGGTACAGGTATTGTCCATTTAGCCCCAAGTTTTGGTTCTGACGATAGTCTTGTCGCTAAACAAAATAACATTGGATCTCTTACACTAGTGGATAAACAAGGAAGGTTCACAAAAGAAGTGTCTGATTTTGCTGGAATATATGTCAAAGAAGAGTATTATGAAAACGAGGAGGAAAAACCAAAGCTTTCTGCTGATGTGCAAATTGTAATTAAGTTAAAAAAAGAAGGCTTATGTTTTAAGTCAGAAAAATATGACCACTCTTACCCTCATTGTTGGAGAACCGACAAGCCTATTCTGTATTACCCAATGGACAGCTGGTTTATTAAAACAACAGAGTTCAAAAACAAAATGATAAAATTAAATGATTCTATTAATTGGAAACCAGAATCAACAGGAAAAGGGCGTTTTGGAAATTGGCTTGAAAATTTAGTTGACTGGAATTTATCACGCTCTAGATTTTGGGGTATTCCTATTCCTATTTGGAAAACAGAAGATGGAAAAGAAGAAATATGTATTGGCTCCATTGAAGAGCTTAAATCTGAAATTAATAAATCTGTTAAAGCTGGGATAATGAAAAAAAACCCGCTAGAGAAATTTGTTGTGTCCGATTTTTCAAAAAAAAATTATACACTTTTTGATCTACACCGCCCATATATAGATAATGTGTTTCTTGTATCAAGAAGCGGGAAAAAAATGAAAAGAGAAGAGGACTTAATTGATGTTTGGTTTGATTCTGGTGCTATGCCTTATGCTCAATTACATTATCCTTTTGAAAACCAACAACTATTTAAACAACAATTTCCCGCAGATTTTATTGCAGAAGGAGTTGATCAAACAAGAGGGTGGTTTTTCACGCTACACGCAATTTCAGTAATGCTTTTTAATTCAGTAGCATATAAAAATGTTATCTCAAATGGCCTGGTTTTAGACAAAGACGGAAACAAAATGTCTAAACGCTTAAACAATGCTGTTGATCCTTTCACTATATTAGAAAAACATGGGGCAGACGCAACTAGATGGTATATGATTACAAACGCTCAGCCTTGGGATAATCTAAAATTTGATGAGGAGGGTATTAGCGAAGTAAAAAGAAAATTCTTTGGCACATTATATAATACTTATGCATTTTTTGCATTATACGCAAACATTGATCAGTTTTCATATAAGGAAAAAACCATTGAGTTAAATAAGCGCAGTGAGCTGGATATATGGATTATCTCTGAATTACATAGTTTAATAAAAAATGTAACTAAACACCTTGAAAATTATGAGCCAACTCGTGCTGCTCGATTAATTCAAGATTTTGTAATAAATAGATTAAGTAACTGGTATGTCAGATTAAGTAGAAGAAGATTTTGGAAGGGGGAATATAACACTGATAAAATATGTGCTTACCAAACATTATATGAATGTTTAGAAAAAATTGCAGTCATTGCTTCTCCTTTAGCTCCGTTTTTTATGGATAATTTGTTTTGTGATTTAAATTCCGTGGTTAACAAAAACAACAAGGCTTCTGTTCATTTAGCTGACTTTCCTAAGAGTAAAAAGAATCTAATTAATACCGATCTTGAAGAAAAAATGCAGCTAGCTCAAACGATATCAAACTTGAGCCTTTCTCTAAGGAAAAAAGAGCAAATCAGGGTGCGACAACCTTTACAAAAAATACTTATTCCTGTGTTAAATTCTAAAATGAAAGAAAGGATTGAATCCGTAAAAAATATTATTCTTAGTGAAATTAATGTTAAGGAAATAGAATATTTAACAGCGGAATCAAATGTTTTAACAAAAAAAATTAAACCTAATTTTAAAATATTAGGCCCTAAATTTGGAAAAGATATACAAAAAATAACAACACTCCTTGCTAAACTAAACAGTATAGAAATTAATGATTTTGAGCAGAAGGGAGTTGTTCATCTGGAAAACAATGTGAAAATTAAAATATCCGAAGTGGAAATTATAACTTCAGATATTCCCGGCTATATTATAAGCGGGAACGAGCATGTTTCCGTGGCCTTAGATGTTACGCTGTCGGAACAGCTGAAAGAAGAGGGTTTAGCGCGAGAATTTGTTAACAGAATCCAAGCATTAAGAAAAGAAAAGAAATTAGAAGTGATGGATAAAATCTGTCTGGAGATTATGAAAAATGAAGAGGTTGAGCGCTCTATTAATAATAATTTAACTTATATTTGTGATGAAGTCTTAGCAAATAAATTAACTTTTGTTAATGATAAAGATTTGGGCTTTACAAAAATTAACCTTATTGATTCTATTTCAGTTAGTGTTAGAATTAAAAAATGTTAAATTATGTCAGAGAAAACAAAATATACCGTAAGTGAGCTAAAAGAATTTAAAAAAATTATTCTAGAAAAAATTACGCGCGCAAAAGAAGACTTAGAAATTTTACGTGCTGCCACTGCAAATGATTCTGATAACGGAACAGAAGACACGTCCCCAACCTTTAAAGCTTTTGAAGAGGGCTCTACTACCCTCTCAAAAGAAGAAAACATTAAGCTTGCAGAAAGGCAAGCGAAATTTATTCGTAACCTAAATAATGCGTTGATTCGTATTGAAAACAAAACCTATGGCGTTTGTAGGGTAACTGGTAAATTAATTTCTAAAGAAAGATTAAAACTGGTTCCACATGCAACATTAAGTATAGAGGCAAAAAAAGCGCAATAACTAAGTTTTGAAAAGGATATTTATTACGGCATTTCTTCTTTTATTAGTTGATCAGGCGATAAAGATTTGGGTAAAAACCAGTATGGAGCTTTGGGATAAGTTGCCTGTAATAGAAAGTTCATTTGTAAAATTTAATATTTGGTTTGTAGAAAATCCTGGAATGGCTTTTGGGTGGGACATTATGCCTAAAGGCATGTTAACTATTCTAAGAATAATTATTGTCTTAATTGGCATAAAATATATTACTTTTTTAAGTAAGAAAAAGCTGCCTAATGGCTGCTTAGCCTCATTAGGGTTAATTATAGGTGGGGCTATAGGAAATATTATTGACAGCGTCTTTTATGGTGTGTGTTTTAACCATAGTTATAAAAATATTGCAACATTCTTGCCTGAGTCTGGGGGTTATGCTAGTTGGTTTCAAGGCGAGGTTGTGGATATGTTCTCTTTCCACTTTTTTACAGTTGATTTACCTAATTGGCTGGCAATACCTATACCTTTTTCACAAGCAACAATACTTTCTGTTTTAGAAGGATATGACGGGTTATTTACCTTTTTTGCCCCTATATTTAACCTTGCAGACGCAGGAATATCAGTAGGTGTTATATTGTTGCTAATGTTTTATAGAAAAAACTTTTAACTCGATTTTTTCTTGTATTGCATGTCTCCATAAATAGTTCCCCGCATGCTTTTCCTTTGAGGGGGTTTTTTAAAATAATATGTGTTAATTCGTTTCATAATAGAAACTATTTTAAACATTACTATACTTGTAAGTGATATGTCTACTGGACCCCAGCTACAAGGAAAATCATATCCATACTTCTTCATAAAGGGTCCAAAAATATAAACAGCTCTTTGCTTGATTTCTTCCGTATAATACTCTTCTAGATTTTGTTTTTTTCCCGAGGTCTTATTCGCTATGGGTAGTGGCCTTGGGTTTTTTATCCCACAAGACTCTAAAGCAAGAATATATTCCTTCTCTATATTTTCATGCCTAATAATATAATCACAATGATCTTTTGTTAAGCTTATTAAATTATCATATGGCGTGTTGTAATATTTTAAAAAATATTCTTGAAAGCTAGCCTTTTTGTTATTTATAAATTTAAATTTTTCTCTTTGTAATTTTGTTATATGCCCCCCGTTCTCTTTAAATAACTTATTATTAGTAAAATTCCCGTTACTGTTTTTTCTCATCTTCTCATAAATAGTCACAACCATCTCCATTGGGTTTCTTAAAACCGCAAAAACAAAATATTTTTTTTCTTTATTTGATGCTTTCTTTAAAAACTCATGATATAATGAATGTTTTTGCAAAAAAGGTGTTCCTTCATATTGTAAGTTTAACTCTTTAGAAATAGCTGAAGAGGCAGAAAAAGGAAGTCCAATAAAAAGAAACTTATATTTATGGCTAATTATCATAATAGTTTTTTAGCTAATAAATATTCTGCTATTTGAACCGCATTAGTTGCGGCTCCTTTTCTTAAATTGTCTGCAACAATCCACATGTTAATGGTATTTGGTAGTGTAAAATCTTTTCTTATACGACCAACAAAAACCTCATCTTTTCCTTGAGCAAAAATTGGCATAGGGTATTTATTACTTAGTGGGTCATCTATAATCTGTACCCCATCCGTTTTTTCTAATATAGAATAAATCTGTTTCGTTGTAATCTCTTTTGAAAAAGTAATATTTACGCTTTCTGAATGTCCTCCAATAATAGGCACTCGTACAGCTGTTGCTGAAAGGTTAATATTTTTATCTAATATTTTTTTTGTTTCTAAGGTAAGCTTCATTTCCTCTTTAGTATATCCATTTTCTTGAAATATGTCACAATGTGGAATTGCATTTTGATGAATAATATATGGGTATTCTTTTTCTCCTTTTATATTACTTTGCTCATTCTTTAATTGGCGAATCGCCTTAGCTCCTGACCCTGTTACAGATTGATAGGTTGAAACAACGACTCTTTGTATATTAAATTTTTTATGTAATGGAGCCAGGGGCATTAATAGTTGTATTACTGAGCAGTTCGGGTTTGCAATTATCATGTCTTTTTTTTCTATCTGCTCTCCGTTAATTTCTGGAATAATTAATTTGTGTTTAGAGCACATTCTCCAATAAGAAGAATTGTCTATAACCTTAATTCCTTGTTCTGCTAATTTTGGCGCCCAATTTTTAGAGATTTCTGCTCCTGCTGAAAATAATGCTAAATCTATTTTTTTGCTTAACAGTTCTTCTAATGATATAACAGTATGCTCTTTATTTAAATAATTAATTTTATTGCCAGCAGAGTTTTCTGAAGCAACAGCAATAAGCTCACTAATAGGGAATTTTCTTTCTTTTAAAACTTCTAGCATAACTTTGCCTACGGCTCCTGTAATTCCAACTATTGCTAATTTCATTTCTGTTTTTTAGATATCAAAAATACTATATTTACACTCTATTCTATTATTGTTAGATATTTTTATATACAAAAAAATTATTCCGCTCGCTAAACATATTAATTTATTGCTACGCAATTTGCCTAAAGGGCCTGGAGTCTATATGTATTATGATAACAAAAACACTTTATTATATATAGGAAAAGCCAAAAACTTAAAAAAAAGGGTGACCTCTTACTTCAAGAATAATACGCAAAATAAAAAAATTACACTTTTAGTTGGCAAAATTTATGATATAAAATACCTGTTAGTTGAAACAGAATCAGATGCATTATTACTTGAAAATAATTTAATAAAAAAGCAGCAGCCTAAGTACAATGTTTTATTAAAAGATGACAAAACATATCCTTGGATCTGTATTAGTAAAGAAAAAGTGCCAAGAATTTTTCAAGCAAGAAATATAAAAAATATTAACGGGGATTTTTATGGCCCATATGTTTCAGTTCAAATTGTAAAATTACTTTTAAATATTTTTTCTAATTTTTTCTATAATAGCGGATGGACCCCTTTTTCTTATTTAAGAAGGTCTATTACATCAGAAAAAGAATTAAAAAAATATCTTTCTATTGTAGAGAAAATTAAACATATCTTAAAAGGAAACATGAAGTCATTAATTGACGAATTAACCAAAGAAATGTTCTTCCATTCTAAAAAATTAGAATTTGAAAAGGCACAAAAATTAAAAGAGCAAATTTTGTTGTTAAAAAAATACCAGGCAAAATCTACTATTGTCAGTTCAAAGATTCACAATGTTGATGTAATAACTATTGTTTCTTATAATAACGTTTCTTTTGTAAATTATCTGCGAGTATATGAGGGGGCGATAATTCAGTCATATAATTTAGAAATTAAAAAGCGGTTAAATGAGTCTGAAGAAGACCTGCTGGAGATAGCCTTAATTGATCTAAGAAAAAAACTTAATAGCTCTTCAAAAACTGTCTATTGTTCAATACCTATAAACCCTAATTGGTCTAAATTAAAAATCATTGTTCCCAAAATAGGCGAAAAAAAACAACTCCTAGAATTAAGTTTAAAAAATGCAAAGTATCAGCGTTTAGAATATAGAAAAAAATTACAAGCAAAAGAAAAAGCTAAAAACTTCTCAAGTGTTTTAGCGCAATTAAAAAAAGACTTAAATCTTAAGGTCATGCCTAAACATATAGAGTGTTTTGATAATTCAAATATACAAGGAAGTAGCCCTGTTGCTAGTTGTGTGGTTTTTAAAAATGGTAAGCCAAAAAAATCAGACTATCGAATTTTTAATATAAAAACTGTTGCCGGCCCAAATGATTTTGCAAGCATGGAAGAGGTTATTTATAGACGATATTCCCGCTTAATAAATGAGGGAAAAAAGTTACCTGATTTAGTAGTGGTAGATGGCGGGAGGGGGCAAGTAACTTCAGCAAAAAAAAGTTTGGTAAAGCTAAATATTAATAACACAATTGCCTTGGTAGGTATCGCAAAAAAATTAGAAGAAATATATCTTTCTGAAGAAAAAACACCTCTATTTCTAGATAAAAGATCACAAAGTTTGCGACTTATTCAAAGGTTAAGAAATGAAGCGCATCGATTTGGTCTAAAACATCATAAGCAAAAAAGAATAAAATCTAATTTACACTGTTCCCTTGAAGAGATAAGCGGTATTGGACCAAAAACAATAAACCTATTATTACAAAAGTTTGGGTCTGTGAAAAATATTTTATCTGTAGAGCAAAGAGAGTTAGAAAAAGTAATTGGCAAGAAAAAGACTAAACTAATTTTAACTAGTTTTTCCTGAGTAAGAGAGAATTCCTCCTTCTAAATTAATGACTTTTTTGAAGTTCATTGCTTTTAATTGTTGTTGAACTTGATGCGAACGAACTCCTGAGCGGCACTGCAAAATAATATATTCTTTTTTGTGTTTTTCTAATTGTTCTACCTTATGTAAAAATACAGATGTCGGAATTAAGTAGTCCACACCAATAATGTGTTTTTGATCATACTCTTCTTGCTCTCTCACGTCTACTAATATAAAGTGTGTTTTTTCCTTTCTTCTCTCTTGTAATAGTTTTTCTAATTCTACTCC
>MDTD01117579.1_pt1 | contig 46144 bp, 42 predicted proteins | sample 811221 | NCBI WGS metagenome assembly MDTD01 (sample SAMN05326646, study PRJNA326480) | marine metagenome | isolation source: seawater | place: Pacific Ocean: South West | collected 2011 | reverse complement strand
ATTCAAAGAAAATATACCAAAATAAACTTATAAAAATATAGACAATTGTAAGTTCTTTTGAGTTAAAATTCTGCTCAATTAAAAAGATTGCAATACAGTTAAACCAATTAATTACTGTTAAAAATAATGAGGTTTTAAAATGACTCATTCCACTATCAAGTAATATATGATGTAAGTGATTTCTGTCAGCTTCAAATGGTGATTTTTTATTTAAAATTCTAACCATCACTGCTCTGAAGATATCTAAAACCGGTATCGATATCATTGAAATTGCTATAACAGGAATATTTTGTAGCTGAATCGAATAAACATCAACAAGAGTCGAATCGGGAGCACTTGTAATATAAGTAATTAAATATGTAGCAATCCAAAACCCAATAAATAATGAACCTGCATTTCCCAAGAAGAGTTTCTTGCTCTTTGAAAAATTATATCTGAGATAAATAAGGCTTGAAGCAATTATAATTACTGAAACCGAATTAAGCGTATAAAATCTATTTACATCAAAATTATATAATAGAGATATAAAAAAGAAAATTGAAAATATTGCTAAATACCCGTCAATTCCATCGGATGAGTTAAAAGCATTCATTATTGACATATAGATAAATAATGTAAATATTAGTCCAGGAATAAAACCAATATTATTTATCCCAAAAAATCCATTTAAATTTTGAATAACAGGGAGGGTTGAATTTGAATAAAGTAACATTAGAATTAAAAATACAAGGATTATAGATTTATTAAATAGTGAAATTTTAATAAGATCATTATAAAAGCCAAGAACTGCTACAAGAATTGAAGTTGCTAAAACAGGACTAAAATTAGAAAATTCCACAAAATCTAGATTTTCAAGAACTAGTGAAGATAACATTACAACAGAGGCATATACTACTCCTCCACCAGTCAATATATTAGCTTTGTAAGCCATACTTGAATTTGTCGAATTAGTTAGATTATAATTTTTTGCAAATTGAATATAATTTCCAAAAATGAATCTTGATAGAAAAATAGTCGCAATTAATAACCCTGTATAATATAAAGAAAATAAGAAATCTGAATTCATAACCACAATTTAATAATTTAAATAGTGTATATTATAATGTCATTTAAATTCTTTACAAGAAAAAAATAATTGACTTAAATTTTTGATATGATTTTTGATTTATTTAAATCTGAACCAAAATTAAAGGAATTGATTCCTAAAGATTATGTTGATATACATTCACACATACTTCCTGGAATTGATGATGGAGCAAAAAATGTGAAAGAATCAATTAAGTTAATTTCAAAGTTAAAAGAATTGAATTTCTCAAAAATTATATGCACACCTCATACCTATCCTAATGTTTATAACAATACTAATCAGACGATTTTATCCAGTTTCAATACACTTAGAAAAGAATTAAACACAGACATTAAAGTAGATTATGCATCAGAATATATGTTAGATGACAACCTTCTTGAAAGGGCACAAAATAAAAATCTATTAACAATTAAAGCTAATTACGTTTTAGTTGAAATGAGTTATATATCAGCACCGGCAAACTTATTTGAAATAATATTTCATTTACAAATGAATGGCTATATCCCAGTTCTTGCTCATCCGGAAAGATATATTTTTTTGATAAATTCAATAAAAATTCTAGAAAGATTAAAAGATATAGGAGTAAAATTTCAACTTAATCTACTTTCATGCACAGGTTACTATGGGAAAAATATTATGCAATTTTCTGATAAAATACTAAAATTGAATTTTATTGATTTTGTAGGCTCTGACATACATAATTTAAATCATATTAATCAGATAAGTAAACGAAAAGTGAAAATAAAAGAAATAAAAAAATTAGAAGCTGCAATTTCTAAAAATATTTTTTTCAAAAATTAGTCCTTGTCTTCAGAATAGCCATATCCGTAGCCATAATTGTATCCATACTTATATCCGTATTTATAGCCATATTGATAGCCATACCTGTATCCATACATTCCGCTATTACCAACAGAGTTTAATACTATATTAATGTTTGTTAACCTTTTAGTTTCATGATTTTCCAAAATGAAATCAACAACTTTAATACTTGTGTGGTTTGATCTTACTACGTACAAAGTACCATCAGTAAATTTGTCAAGAACAAATGTATCACTAACGAGTAATGTTGGAGCTGAGTCAATCACAATATAATCGTAATTTTCTTTACCAAAATTTATTATTTGTTCAAATGCTTTTGACTCTAAAACCTCTGTTGGATTTGGTGGAATAACACCTGAAAGTATTATGTCAAAGGTTTTTACTTTTTGAATATAATCTTTGATATTTGATAAATCATTATCGTGAATAATATTTGTAATTCCTTTTACTGATTTATCAATCTCTAAATATTTATGAATTTGAGGGTTTCTTAGATCACAACCTAATAATAGTACTTTTTTATCTTTTGAACTTAAATTATTTGCTAAACTTACTGCGAGAAGGGTCTTTCCCTCACCCTTAATGGACGAGGTGGTTAATATAACCTTGCATTTATTAGCATCTTTATCAATGAAAATAAAATTTAAATTTACCATTATCATTCTTATGGACTCTGAAAGAAGAGATCTTAGATTATTAAAACTATTTAAAACTTCTTTTTGTGCATTATCAACAAAAGGAATTTCACCGATAACATTCAAAGAGGATCCAAGTAGTTGGCTTAACTGATCTTTAGTGTGAATTTTATTATCTAAAGTAAACCATAAATATAAAAGACTGAAAGGGATTAATAGAGCCAAAACTATAGAAATAATATATATGTTTCTTTTATTTGGCGAAACCGGAACTAATGATCCTCTTGCACTGTCAATTATTTTAATTGTAGGTCTAACAACTGCATAGTTAATAGCAGCTTCCTCTCGTTTTTGTAATAATAAAAGAAATAAAGCCTCTTTAATTTTTAACTCTCTTTCAATAGATCTTAAGATCTTTTCATTTTCAGGAATACTTTTAAAAACTTCTGAATATTCAACTTCTTTATTTACAAGGTTTTCAATTCTTAAATCTAGAGATTTATTATAATTATCAAGAGATTTAAAGATACTTGCTTTTATTTCAGTGATTTCAGATTCAAGATTTTTTAAAAATGTATTATTTGAACCTGCGGTTAATCCAAATCTATCTCTGTCTTTAATAGCATTATTATATTCAATTATACTTCCATTTATTAACGAATTTTCAATTCCGATGTTTGAAGGCAATAATTGAAAATCACTTTCATTTAAAATATCTTTAACAAGTAAAATCAAATCTTTCTGTGAATTTGTTTGAAAAATTTCAGAGTCATAAGTAACTAGTTGATTATAATTTACGGAAACATCAGACTGTATTTCAGTTAAATTATTTGCAACTTTAAAATTTTGTTTTCTGTCTTCGATTTTCTCTAACTCAGCTGAAATAATAACCGATCTTGTATCAACAAATTCAATAGTTCTAGTATATTCTCTTTGTCTATCTAGAACCCCATCCTTGTCAAATTCTTGTAGTAATGTATTAATATAATCCTGTGCTATTCTAAAATTAGGATATTTTAATGATATGTATAACTGATCACTTTTTGAACCTGCTGGTTGGACTGTTATTGAAGATTGAAAAGATCTTGAAATATCATCCAATTTTCTAAATGATAGTTTTTTACTTGTATTGCCTTTATCATAAGAAAAAATTGTTAAATCAAATGGTAGGTTATGTTTTTTATCTCTTGTATTTAATCCATCAAAATCAATTTCTTTAATAGCCCCATCTATATCATTATAAACTATAGATAATCTGTTATCATAAATGTCAATGGAAAAGTCCTGATTCACCTCAATCGTGTTACTATCAATATAAAATTCTATATCATATTTAGGAAACCATTCTTCTGAATGATTTTCAGATGTTTTTAAGGTTCCTATTGAATAGTATTTAATATTAGAAGAAAGTACACTACAAGCATTTCTATTAATTGAATATGAGGTAAGTTTTCCGATTTCATTCTCAAGATTTACCATAGATCTATTGAATATAGTCATAGATGTAGGTAATGCCATTTCAGAATCTTGAGACTTATCAATTATTTCAACTCTTGCCTGTAGTTGATATGAGTAGTTAACATATTTTAAATAAATAAAACTTATTGATAGGAAAAAGATTACTGAAATAAAAAAAAAGGGCCAAAAAGAGACATATCTCATAAGCTCATCCCTTAGAACTAATTTTGAATCAATTTCAGGATTTTTTTCAATCATAATTTTTAGTTTACTGATCTGATAACTATTATAGATGAAAGAATAAAGGATAGTAAACTTATTAATGTTCCTGAATTTCCAATAATTCCAGCATTTTTAACCCTAGAGTTATTAGGATTAATTATAAGCATATCCCCTGATAATATTTGAAAATATTCACTTTCGAAAATATTAGGAGATGTTAAATCAATATTATGTACTAATCTTTTATCTTCATCTGATCTTATTAATTTTACATCCTTTCTTTTTCCACTAATAGTCAGATCACCAGCCATACTAATAGCCTCAAAAATAGTTAAGTTGTTTTTATAAAAAATATATCTGCCAGGGTTATTGACTTCCCCAAGTATAACAAAATGTGCATTTAATAATTTAACCTCAACCTCAGGATTAACAATAATATCCTTAGATTTTATAATGCTATAAATTTCGTCCCTTATCTGCAGTAATGTTTTATTTTTTACATAAACACTACCAATAGATGGATAGTAAATAGTGCCATCAGAGTAGACCTGATAACCAGCATATATTAAAGACTCCCTGTTTGAATTAATAGGCTGAACTTGCATTTCAGGTTTTACGCCCATCAATTCTAGGTTTCCTGATGTAATATCAATTTTTAAAACATCATCAATTTTAATTTTATAGTCGACAAAATCAGACTTAAAAACTTGGTTATTATTTACATCTTGCATGTAAAAAATATCTTTTTTAGTTGAACAAGAAAAAAAGATAATTGATAATAAAAAAATTAATAGGTATCTTGAAAACATGTTGGTTAATTTTTTAGCGAATTTACATAAATTTTATTAATAGGTATAAAAAAACACTATGTTCATCAAAAACAAGAAATCATTAGAAGAAAATTTACTAATTGATGTTTTGTTTTCAAAAAATTGCACTTTAAATGATAGTTTTGAAAAAGTAAATTATGACAAACTCATAGAAATTGCAAGCCAACACCTTATGTTACCCAGCTTGTATATAAAGCTTATTAAGCAAAAACAAATTCCAAAAGAAGTTAAAATTTACTTATCAAAAATATTTAACCTAAACAACGAAAGAAATCAATTTTTATTTAAAGAAATTAATTATTTATCAAATTTTTTATCAAAAAATAAAATTGAACATGTATTCATTAAGGGAGCTTCCAATATAATTGCTGGAGATTTTGAATTAAATGGTGAAAGAATGATTAATGATATAGATATTTTGATTAAGTCGGAGCAATTGATTTTTTGTTTAAATAAATTAAAGGAAATAAAATATTTTTCAACTAAAATAAACCCAGAAATTTATACTTTTTCAAAACACTTACCTAGATTAATAAACAAAGAGAAACTTTTTGCTGTTGAATTGCACTCAAGGCCTTTTAGAAAAAAAATAAAATCATTCGATGCCAAAGATATATTCAATAATATGATTGAAATCAATAAAGTTAAAATTCCCAAACCAACTGATAGGGTGAAAATTAATATATATAATAACCAATTAAATGATTACTGTTTTTATAGTCTAAAATACAACTACAGAAGTTATTATGATGTTTACTCAGTGATTTTAAAAAACAATATTGATTTAAACGAAATAGGTTACGATAAGTATATAAAGAATTATCTTAATATACTTACCTTAATTATAACAGGAGCAAAAGAATTCAATAAATTTCGAAAAAACTTTAGCATTCTTTTAAAACTTAGAATAAAATTAAAGTACAGTAATAAATATCTTTTTAAAGTTGATGATTGGATTTTTAATTTTTTAATATATATATCGATTTTTGAGCAAAAGCTTAATCTATTTGTAAGAGACAGTAATTATAGAAAATTTATTAAGTTGAAATATTTTTAGGCTTTATTTACTTCTTACACCCCTAAAGAAAACATTATTAAGAGCCTTAATTAGATAGATGAAATCTGTCTTAATTGGATTTTTTTCATACAACTTAAAATATTTGAGCTCAGAAACAATTATTTCATCTAGGTTTTTGGGTAAATCGACATAATAAGGAGGAATAAAACCAGGCTTATATTTTGTCCTAATTTTCTTAAGTTCATCTGAATACAATACAAAATAATCCTCACTAATTGGTCTAACTCCGATTAACTTAATATCTCCTTTTAAAATATTAAAAATCATAGGTAATTCATCGATCCAATATCTTCTTAAAAATGCCCCCTCTCTTGAAATCCTAAAATCATTTTTAACTTTACCATTAACATCTAAATTAGATTTTCTAAATAAATATTTTTGCAAATATTCGGAATATGGGTGCATAGTTCTAAATTTATAAACTTTAATTTTTTTTCTGTTTTTTCCCAATCTGTTTAATCCTATTATTAAACCATAGGTAGGATTCATATCATAAGAGGGTTTTTTTATTTTTTTAACAATAAAATTTAATTTATCATCAATAACTTTTAACTCGATTAATTCGAAACCACAACAATATAATCGACCCAAAATTTCTGCTTTTGAAATCAACTTACCTTTACCTTTTGTAATAAAAAAGTAAATATTTTTAATGAATTTAATTCTAGGTAATAATCGATGAAAAAATATTTGAAATAAATGAATAAAGTATGCAATCAACTTTGGATAAGAACTGAAAATATTTTTTTTCCTTATTGAATAAGTTTCGACTCTTCCAAATAATAATGTACCATTATCAATGGCTTCGTTAACAGATTCAAAATATTTATTTAAATATCTTATGTTATTTAATAGTTCTAAATTGACCAAAAAATTATCTTTAACTGAATTTTTTTTATTTCTCTCAAAATCTTTTGAACTAAAGTAGAGAACATTTGAATCTGATAAATGGATATATTTATTTAAAAAATTATTTACTGCTTCTGACATTATACATTTCAGATTATAATAAAATGATTAAATATTTAAATTTATTTAAACCAATTTAATAAGAAATAATCGTAATAGACAGATAAATTATGAGACATTATTTATATCTATTTATTCAGAGGAAATATTTTTCTGTAAAAAATTACTTATGTAAAGGTTAGGATCGTAATTGTTTTTATCTTGTTTTTTCTTTCTATTGATATGTTTTTCATTTAAAAATCTCTTGACATAATCTAATAGTATGTTTGACTTTTTAACATGAACCAATAAACCCTCATTTTGATATAACCTTAAATAAGACATCAAAGGCAGTGAATTAGTGTAGATTGAAAAAACACCAAGAAAAGATGATTCAGCAGCCATTGTTGCAGATTCGCCTATGAATAATTTAGAATAGTATAACATACTATGAATCATATGAATAGGAATATTAACCTCATATTTTTTCAGATCATCGCTAAGCTCATATTCTGAAGATATATAAACTTTATATTTTTTTGAAAGAAGGTCAATGATTTTATATTTGGTCTCATGATCTATTCCATATTGTCCAATATCATGATGAGCTTTCCACGATACAAATCTGAGAAATACATAATTCTGACTCTTTGAAATACCTAAATGATCAAAAATTTTTATATCTGGATTAAAATATCTTTTTGATAAATAAAAATTTTCCATTGTTGATTCTATAAATTTGTGTTTGATACCAAGAGAATTATAGTAACACTTCGGTGTGAATATATATTTAGAAAAGGGATATGTAAAAATCTTATGTGTTTTGTCAGTATGCTCAGTATCATTGAAGCAAAGATGAGGCTTATTAATAATTTTTGAAACTTGTGCGGAGTATGGAGATGAAAAACTAATTAAAACATCAGGCTTATTTCTTAAACAAAATTTAAGCAAAAAAAAGTTTGCTAAGAGCATATATATAAACTTACCAAATATATTTTCTGATCCTCTTCCCCGAGATATATAATTAATTTCATAAAAATCTAAAAGACTAAATATCACACTTTTTGATCTTGCAGTAACAAATATAGTATGACCGTTATTTTTAAGAATTCTGATTAGATTCTTGAAATAATGTACATGTGCTGGGTGTCCAATATCAAATAATATTCTCATAGTCCATATTTTCTGATGTACGGAAGCATATAAAATCTAAATAACATTTCTTCAATATTAAATTCTGCATTATCTCGTTCAAATTTTAAAGCGTTATAATCATTCAAAAAAATATTTTTAATACCAAAAAACTTAATTTGATTTATTTCTTCCTTCATGAATCTTAATTCAAATTCTTTTTTTGAAGGACGACCAAAGGGATAAGAAAATAAAAATATGTTTTTATTTAAAATTGATTCTAATTTCTCAATAGAGCTAATAATTTCAAATTTAAATTCGTCATAGTTCAATTTACTAAATGATGGATGGGAACAAGAATGAGAACCTATTAAATGACCTTTTTTTTCTAATAATAATAAATCATTGCTGCTCACATATGGTTTATGTTTATTTAAAAAATCAATAACAGAATAATCCATAGTTTCATGCCATAAAAAATTTGTAATCTCATCCTTTATTTTCATTGGCCAACTATCAATACTCCATGAAAATAAGTCTTGGCTAAAATTTGGTTTTACAATATTAAATCTTTCAACTATTGAATCTATAGCAGATTTTATTTTAGTACTATTTGTTCTGTTAATTAATAATAATTTATTTCTCCACATTAAGTCTTTGTTGTCAATAAAATTTGTAGAAATAAAAAATACTGCCTGAATATTATATTTTTTAAGAATTGGTAAAACATTTTGAATATTGTCTCTAAACCCATCATCAAAAGTTATAACCAAAGGTGGTTTGTCTAAATATGGATTATTCTTTTGATTAATTGCATCAAAAAAATTAACAATTTTAAAATATTTTATAAAAAATTTGATATGTAATTCAAATTGTGACTTAGAGATTGACTTTTTATTAAAATAAAAAGGATGTTTAATGTCTGAAATCATATGATAATAAACAATTCTCAAACTATTATTATTAGATTTAAATAATCTAGAAGTAAACCATTGATTTTTATAAAGAAAGTTGCCAATATTTTTTATAAAATTACTAGTCATCAATTTTTTGATAAAATATTTGAAAGAATCGAAGAGTAAACTGTTTTTAGACTATCTCCGTAATTATAAAAAATAATTTTTTCAGACCTTTTGTAAATTTTGATTTTTAATGAATTATTAAAATTTGAAAGTTTTATATCATTTAAAATAGTCCAATCGCTATTTTTAGTAAACTTAAATGATCTATTTTGAATAATATTTACCTTATTGAAATTTTCAAGGTCATTTAAGACAGTTTCATATAGGCTTATTGAACCAATAATACCTTTACAAAATAAATCATATGAATTATCATTTTCAGTAATTGGAGTTATATAATGACCTAAAATATTTCCTCCGTCAATTCTCTCATTCATTTTCATTATTGTACCTCCAGAAAAGTTTGGACGATAATCACAACATGCGTGAAATACAGATTTATGACCATTGTAAAATGGAGATAAGCCACTATGGAAATTTAGGAATGTCACATCTAATTGATTGAAAAATTGTTTTTTTACGATTTCACCGCCCAAAAAACAAATAGTTTTAATATTATGACTTTTTATTAATTCTACAGTGTTTTGATTATTAACAGAGTCGACGTGGAAAATTATTTTTTTGTCAATTTTTTTATACTCTTTATCATAGCTTTTAAAATATTTTTCATCATAATATTTCAGCCTATTGTTTAAGGATTTTTTATTAAAAATATTGTGTATTACACTTAGTAGTTTCAAAAAAATAATAAAATAATTATTACTTTCAAAAATCTTTTTTTTTATGTTTTTGCTTTTATTATTTGGGTGAATTATTAGATCTACATCAAATAATTTATGTAGTGAATAGGCCCAAAACTTATGCCGATAATCCAGATTAGTAACTAATGCAATTTTACCCATCATATTTATCTAATTTATCATTGATATTACCTATTATTTTTACAGGAACGCCTGCAGCTATTGAATTCTCTGGAATATCTTTATTAACTAATGACATTGCACCAATAACAGAATTTTTTCCAATTTTTACACCAGGCAGAATTACCGAGTGAAAACCAATGAACACATTATCCTCAATTACTATATCTCCAAACTCTCGAATTCCACCAAACTTAACAAATTTGGCCTGAGGTCCACCCATAAACGCATCAGAATGGGCAAGCAAACTAGAATTTCTTGTTATATAGCAATTTTTTCCAATTTTAATTTTTCCAGGAGGATGATTAACATCAATATAAACATTAGGACCAAGGTAAGAGCTTGCGTGTATATCAGCACCTTTAAAACGATAGTATTTCAATTTTAGTAAATTTTTAAAGTAATAAAACCATTTGTAGGGAAGATAAATTAATCGAAAGATGAATTTCATTTTAAGATAGTTTTATATAAATCTATGACTTTTATAGCTATTTTATTCAATTCTAAATAATTTATATTATATCTTCCATCTGTTGGTTTTCCGTAATCAATAGCATTTAAAATATTTTTAGAGAAATCATTTGGATCGTAAGATGACAAATAACAACCTTTTGTTTTTTTAATAATATTTTTAACATCACCAACATCGACAGAAACAACTGGTGTATTACAAGCCATAGATTCTTTAACGATGTTTGGTGAACCCTCCAAAAAGGATGACAGAACTACAACATCAGCAGCATTAATATATTTTGGAACATTTAACGGGTCAATAGGATAATTATAATTTAACAATCTTATATTTTTTCTGCCAATTAATTCAAAAGAAGACTTTACAAGCTGATAATTCTTATTTTTATTGTTTTTATTGCCCAAAAAAAGAATATACTTAAAATCTGGATTTAATTTTAGTTTTCTTTTACTTTGATTTTTATCTTTTGGTTTATATTTTTTAAAATCAACTCCATTAGGGATTACTATTGATTTATTTTTAAAGAGTAATATTTTTTTTAGTTTTTCAGACTTAACAATTATCTTTTTGGAAAAAAGCTCAACCGCAATCCTGATTACAGAATTTATAATAAATTTTGAACTAAGCTTATTTTTAATTTGTATGTCAGATCCCATAAAAGAAACAACGAGTGGTTTACAAGTTAAACTAAGTAGAACTAATAAAGCTGAATAACTATAATGAGCATGAATTAAATCATAATTATGTGTGATTATCCTATTTCTAAGATTGATAATATTTGGAAAATAATTTCCTTTTATAATGAAATAATCTAAGTCAATATTATTATGTTTTATTGAGTCCCCCTGACTCTTAACCAGTGGGGAGATATCATAATTCTTATTACCACTTGATACAAATAAAACTTTCAAACTAATTGTATTTTAAAATTGCTTCATTTCTGTTAAATATGATTGATAGCAAAGTAAAAATTAATATATTAATAGGAACAGAAGTAAAAGATGCTTTTGTATAGGTGAAAAAATCTAATAAAACCACAATAAATATCATAAACGTTCCAAAACTAATGGATTTCCAATATAAATCTCTTTCAATAGTTGTAAATAGCAACAGCTTTCTTAAGGCAAAAAGATAAAATAATGTAAATGAAATTGCACCCAAAAAGCCTGTTGAGATTAGTGCAGTAGACCATCCGTTAACCCCAAGAAGAGAAGCAACTCCATATTTTTCATTTTTATTATCAGCATTTGTTAAGCCAATTAACTCGTCTGGTCCATATCCTAATAAAATAGTTCTAGAATCTTTGGCGATAATTGTAGATAAAACCGTTTGAAATCCAGAAACTCTTCCTCTACCAAGACCTTCCTCATTAGTTTGGGTAGAATAATTTTGAGCATAATTTATAACATATTCTAAATCAAATCTTCCACCCATTTTTCGATCAGGATTTAATGTGGGAGAATATCTTACACCAAAATAAAAAACTATAGCCAGTAATATTGAAATAAACGGAAATCCTAATAATAATGATTTAAACCTACTCAAAATATTTAAATTATTTACCCTCAAGTAAAAAAAGAAAAATAATATACCTACAATAATTAAATAAAAATATATACCCCTTTTTTCACCCGTCCATGCCATAAATAAAAAACCAATTATTGCAATAACATAAATGACTTTAGACTTATTTATGAAAAATAATGATGCCAAAAAAGATATTGCAATAAGGGGTATTATAGTATTTAATGATCCAGCAGAAAAGTGTATTGTACCAACAACAGCTTCACTTGTTCCCCACACAAAAAATTTAATTATTGTAGCAAAAATCTGAATAGCAAATAATGCAAAAAAAAGATTAAAAATTTTTATTATCTGATTTTGTGTAAAGAAATTTTTTCTAATAAGAAAATATAAAATAACACCAGGTAAAAAATAAATTATATATGAAAGAAATGATATATAGTCAGACTTATTTACAAAACCAGATATAAGAATCAGAAAAAAATATATTTTAATAAAAGTTGTAATATTATTATCAATTCTAGAGTATCTTTTATATTTTTTATTTAAAATAATAAGTATTACAAATAAAATTAAGGTTAATAGAGTAATGATAAACTTATAAACAATATTAGGAATTCCTAAGTATATAAATACCCCATGGAAAAATGAAATAATTATAAGTAATCTTGATAAATTATATATCATTTTTCATTTAAATAATTTATTATTTTTTTAACCCTCTTATCCCAAGTGTATTTATCCAAAACTAGTTCTTTAGCTTGATCTGAAAATACTAATTTTTCTTGTAATTCAATTTTTTTTAATCTAGAAATTAAATCTAAATTAGAAACAGTATCAACCAAATAAACACTGTTCAAATTTTTTAAGACTTCATTAATTGTAGGAAAATTATGAGCAATAATAATTTTTCCTGATGCCATATATTCAAAAACTTTTAAAGGTGAACAAAAATTTATCGTTGGAACTTTTTTTGACCATAATGCCAACAAAACATCAGCTGAAGATAAATATGTAGGAATTTCTGAATGTGAAATATGGCCAGTGAACTCAATATTATTTACAGACATTTTATTTGCGATTCCTTTATAATATTCAAGATTATCACTGGGTCCACCGACGATATAATAGTTCAATTTTGGAGTCTTTTTTGCAGCATAAATTATATTTTCAATCTCTCTGTCTTTATACAAACTACCAACATACATTACGATTCTTTGATCACTTCTAATTTTAAGTTTTTTTCTTGAGGATAATTTATCTTTAAAATTTAATACGAAATCTTTTGAAACACCATCATGCAGTATAATTTGCTTTGATTTAGGAATACCAAAGTTATTCCAGTAATTAAATAAATTTGTACTAATACTTATAAAAACTTTAAAATACTGATTGTTTATATTTTTTCTTATAATTCTTTTCCAATATTTATCTAACAAACGATATCTGTTATGTAAAATATTATTGTGAGACTCAAATATTAAATTATATTTCCTAGCTAAAATTGGTTTAATATATTTTGGAATTCTTGTGAAAATATATCGTGGCTTTTGTTTATTAATTGTATTGATCAAATCCTTAGAAATCGAATATTTATTAAAAAATTGAAATTTAAAATCTTGTTTATAAAGTTTAATCTCAAATTTAATTTTATAGCCTAGGTTTAGTTCAAGTAATTTAACAGGCTTTGAATCATAGTTAAATTTTGGCAATAATAAGATTACATCACAGCCGTTATCAACCATTGAATTACACATTGCACTTATTTGAACAATGTTAGCTTTATTAGAATTTAAATTAGTATTATGTATGTATATAATTTTCAAAATTTATAACATTTAATGTTCGTACTCCAGTATGACTTGAGTCAAAGGAAACATAATTTCCATCGTCACTCCATCTTGGATGCAAATCACATCTGTAATCTTTTTCGTAAAAAATATTTGAACTATATTCACCAATTATATACTTAGAATCATCCAAAATATTATATACAAACAACTTTCTTTTTGAAAATTTATCAGGATATGTATCTGATAAAATAAGGTTCTTATCTTTTGGATGGAACGTGGGATGTCCGTCTTCGTTTAATAGTTTTTTGTTCAGGGTTTTTTTTAATTTGGATTTGTCTTTAAAAATATTATAAGTTAGCCCGTTTTCTTTACTGTATGTGGTTAAACAAATATTTTTATCATCTAGCCAATCATAATGAGAAACAATTTCATTGCCTTCAATTAAAAAAATATCACTTCCGTCTAAATTAGAACTAAATAACCTACTATATCTTTTATTATTTTTATTCCAAAGATGAAAAAAAAGAAATCTGTTACCGGCTTTATTAAAAGAAAGATGATTAAAGTAGTGTGCCGCTTTATCCATTGTTTTATTGGGATTAATTTTGGCAATTTTTGAAACAGGAATAATTAGTTTGTTAGTATTTTTTTTAAGGTTTACAAGAAAAATCCCATCATCTTTAGGTGCATATTGGTTTATTGTAGAATCAGGCAATAATGAATACCCGTATCCTTTTCTTAGTCTTTCTAGTCTACTAAAATTAAGACTTAAACCGAATTTTTCATCACGAGAAATATCATAAAAAGCACGATCAAAGATTTTAACAGTTGATTTATCTTCAATGTTTTGTAAAACTGAACAATACTTATTGGAAATCTTTTTATTGTAATATATATGATTATGAATTATTGACCATCTAAGTCGACAACCTTGTTGCCAACACCACAAATCTGTTGAGTCTATCACATGAAATTCATTTGCATTATTTATAAAATAATAGCCTATTTTTGCGAGGCTGTTTTTATGTTTAATTTTTGATGTCACCATGGCTAAGATTTTATCACCCCTCTTTGAAATGGGGTTTATATCATAATAACCAAAAAAAACATTTTTATTTCTTTTTGAAAATGTTATGCAATCAGGATTTTGAAAAGATTTATAGCTTATAATTTTATAAAAGTTTAGGAATAAAAATTTTTTTATGCGATATAATTTTAAATTAATGTAAATACTTTTTAAAAAGGAAATGAATCTAGACATAATTAAACCTTTTTCATTATCAGATTTTTATAAACATACATAATTATGTTATTCAAACTATTATTGAATCTAAGTTTTATAAATAAAATTGAAAATAATATGTAATTTAAAATTAATACAACAGATATTTTTATCGCAAGATCCAATAAAACATATAAAATATTTATGAATTCTATATTTTGAGTAATTATCAAAAAATTGTAAAAGGAAAAGAAATAAAGTATTATAAAATTCAGAAACGATATTAATAAAACACTTATAAAAATTTTAGCAAAATAAATGTAATTTTTAAAAACATGAATTGATGCATAAAAAATCATTAATAAACTAACCAAAATTAAACCCAAACCAGTTGATAAAGCTATATATGCAATATCATAGGACATAACCAGAAAGTATAAGGTTAAAACTAGACCAATTAGTGTTCCTATGAAAATTAAAAAGCTTCTTAATAATAATTGATTAGTTGCATCCAAAAATTGACCATAAAAAATTCTTGCATTATAAAATATTAAAGCAAATACAGTAATATAGATCACAGGGATTGTTTCCAAATATTTATTTAAAAATAGTTTGATTAATATAAAATAGACGATGGAAAAAATCATCAATAATACAACATTCAAAAAGAGATTTAAAATATTAGGAGTTTGAAATAATTTTTTATAATAATTATTATTTTTGTTTTCTGATCCTTTCATCTTCATTATTTCTCGATAAATATAAATTCTAATTGGATTCGTATATTTTTGAACACCCATCAATGAAATAAATCCAAAGGAAAAAATACCAACTGATTCGGAGTCGTAATAAAAACCAATGAGTAAAATTGTGAAACTACTTATAATATTTTCTGAAAATCTATTTAAAAAAATTAAAAATCCAACCGAAATTTGATCAACAAATAGCTTCATTTTGAAAAAAAAAGAAGGTTTATATCCTCGATAAAAATATATTGTAATTAAAAACAAGAAAAGTTGATCAATTAAAAGAGCGATAACAGCACCTAGAATAGATAGTTTGTAAACAAGAAATATACCAATAAATGGTGTAATCAAACCTCTGTAAAGCGAGGACTTAGCCAAAATTATAAACTCGCCCTCAGCTTTCAATAAGGGCTTTAAAAAAGCATTTATTCTTCCTGCAACTATAACTAAAACTAAAAATAACAGAAAAACAAAATTTAAATTACTGTTAAGGTCGTCAATTAAAAAATATGCTAATAATAAAACTAATAATCCAAAAATTGTATTGTAAAATAGCCACGTAAAAGTTAGATTTTTAATTTCTGACGCTTTAGAGTATGCATTATTAGCGTAAGCTCTTGGAATATTTCGATTCATACCCTGCAATACACCTAGTTGTAAATATGAAAAATAGTTAATAATTATCTTAATTATTTGAAATATCCCATACCCTGAGGGCATTAAAAATTTGGCATATACGATTGAATGAGGAACAGACATTATGCGGTTAATAATACCCGAAAGAGTCATAATACCCGTAAATTTCAATAACTCTTTTTTATTTTTTTTTTTCAAAAATCAATAGTTATTTACTCCAAATAGGATTTTTTAGTTGCCAAATACCATTATTTTTCTTCCATAAGTGACTTGGCCTGAAACCATCAATAATCTCATCAAATTGGTCCTGATTTAAGTTAAGATAATCTAAACACTCTCTTTGAAAAATCTGTGGCTTTTCACCATCATATCTTTTAACCAATCTAACACCCTCATCTCTGGTAATATCACCATTTCTGATTTCTTGGGAGGAATCATTTGTAGCACGACCTTGACCAAATTTAATAAATCTAGCATAGTAGTGAAGCCAATCAATTTTATCATCTAAAGATGAATACTTACTATAACTTCCTTCTGTTCTTTGATAATTAGGCATAAAATCACTGTTTTCAACAGAATAGTAATAAACATCTTGCGGATGCCATTTTACAAAATAACCTAAATAATGAAATTCTATTCCTTGTTTACGTACCAAATCAATATCTGCTGGTAAATATGCTTCAAAATCACTTTCTTTAAACTTATAGTTATCAATAAGATCCTTAACAGGTTCCCCTCCCAAAAATATTTTATCTAAATTTATTTCTCCTGCAAAAGAATTGATATCTCTTTGTGAACTTTGGGTTGCTTTAATATTACTTCCATATTCTGATTCGTGTTCACCATAAAAAACTAGAGGAATATCTAATTGAAGAGCAAGTTTTGGAGCTAAATTTTTTTGGCCTATTGTAAAAGGTTGAAATGGATGAAGTAAGTTTTTAAAAGCAAGTTGGGTTAATAATCTATGAACTTTTTGATTAGGAAAATATGAATAATTGGCAAACCCCATTCTTAACCATGAATCGAAATTTTGTCTTCCTATTTCAGAATATAATATTGGCGGCCAAGTAACGGTTAGAGGATTCATATTATATTTATATTTTAATAAATGTGCAGTCATTATACTATCTTTCCCTCCACTTCCTGGAACGATAACATCAAATCTGCCATCGCTTCTTCTAAATCTGTCCAATAAATCCACCAACTCTTTTTCACGTTGTCCCCAGTCAATATTCTTTTTTATTTCTGCATAATTACAAGCATCACAAATTCCGTTTTTATCAAAATTTATAAAAGTTTTTTTTGTTGACTTTGTATTTTTAAACTCAATTGAAGTATTGGGCCTTTGATTTGATATTGTACATTTTTTACAATAGACAACCTTTTCCGGTAACCCTGTAGGAGAATATTTCATATTATAATTTTAAAAAATTATCAAACAACTTAAGTCCTGTGGAACCGCTTTTTTCTGGGTGAAATTGAACACCAAAAATATTATCACTTTCAATAGCGGAAACAAATTTATGATCTTCATATGTTGTTAAAGCTGTACATTCCGTGTAGTTAATTACTTCATAAGAATGCATAAAATAGAATTTTTCTTTTTCTATTCCTTCAAAAAGCTTTGATTTCCTTATTAATTCAACACCATTCCAACCAATGTGAGGAAGTGGCATTTGAGTATTAACTTTTACGCATTCACCATCTATTAATCCTAAACCTTCACAACTTTTAAATTCAAAGCCTTTTTTACATAATAATTGCATTCCTAAACATATACCTAATATGCTTCCGTTTTTAGAAAAATCAATAATTTTTTCTTTGTAAGGCAAAATTGAATCTGATCCTTGAGGAAAAGATCCAACTCCAGGAATTATTAATTTATCAATATTTTTTATTTGCTTAATAATTTTACAATCATAACCTAATTTATCAATAGCCTTCTTTACACTATATATATTTCCACTTGTTGCACAATCAAGAATACCTACAATCATAGTTTTACATTTATATTGTTACCTAATAAGTATTTTTTAATTTCTATAATGCTATGTTTATTATAATGCAATAAACTACCAATAAGAATTCCGGATGGATTTAGCTTTGAAAGCTCCAAAATATGATCTAGTGATCCAGCCCCACTTCCTATAACTACAGGTATAGTTACAGAATTAATTAATTTTTCTGAAATATGTAAATCAAAACCATTATTTCTACCATCATTATCGATAACTGATAAAATAATTTCTCCTGCACCTAATTCTTCTGCCTCCTTGGCCCAATCAATAATATCAATACCTGTTTTATTTCTGCCACAATCTGTGTAACACTCATACCAATTCTTCCATTTTTTTGCCTGTATATGAACACAAATTGCCTGAGAACCAAAAATACTTACTAATTCAGAAATCAAGTTTGGATTAATTATAGAATTTGTATTTACAATTATTTTATCAGCACCATTATTTATAATTTTTTTTGCTTGTTCTAAATTTTTAATTCCTCCCCCAACTGCAAATGGAGTGAAAATTTCCTTTGAAACATCTTTTATTAAATTGTAAACTATTTCTCTTTGGTATAAAGATGAAACAATGTCTATATATACAATCTCATCAGCACCTTCTGAGTAATATTTAGTTGATAAATCTACGGGAGATCCTATTTTTCTAAGACCCTCAAAATGAACGGGCTTTACAACATATGGTGGCTTGACGTCAAGTCTTGCAATAATTCTCATTAATTAAATTGTTATTATTGAATGAATACTTTCAATATTATTCATATTGTAAAATTTTGACATTTTTGAAATAGGGTCAAACACAAAAAAACCAGTATCAATTCCGATGTTGTTTGAAATACCCAATAACTTTTCAGGATATCTATGTTCGGTTATCCCTATATAAAAGTATTTTCCATCATATGTCAAACCTCTGGCGAATCCATTAGTTTTTGTCAAAAGGTCATAGCTTCCGTTCCAAAGTTCTCCAACCATTGAGTTAAGTAAAGTAATTTTACCATTGACCCTACATACGGAATGAGGCATCCACATATTGTTAAATACAGGTCCCAAAATTTTATCTGAGTTTAAATCAATTTCAAGTACACCTCCATCATATACTTCATTAAGCCAATTTCCAGTAAAGGAAAACATTGAAATAAATAACGAATCACCATAGACGAAAGGATCATTAACATGATGATTATCTTTTTTATTAATACTCCATTTTTCACTTATAAAGTACTCCTTAACAAGTTTTTTAGAGTTTATATCATAGACTGCAACTGAATCACGTCCTGGTTGGCCTATAAAAATCCAATTTCTTTTAGGATCAACACATATACCATGAGGTTCAGAATTTTTTTGAAGTTTTATTATATCAACTTCGTTGAATTGTGAATCTAAAATTACCACACCTCTAAGCATGTCGATTAGATAATAATTATGTTCGTGTTTTGTTATACCTCTGCCTTTCCCGGAATATATTTTTTTAGAAACATATGGATTTAAAGAAACTTTGTACACACCTCCTCCAGATTCATCATCAAAGTAATGTTGAGATGAACTAACCAATATTGTTGATTTATTAGAATAAAAGTCATCTTTTGACTTTCTTTTGTTTAAAAGTGGCGTACAACAATAGTCCTCTCCCATTACATAATTTAAATCTTCTAAATCGTCAATAACACTCATATAATTAACAGTTGAGATGATAACAAATGGTTTATTTTTTAAATCAATTTCTTTAGGAGACTTAACCTGAAAATCATTAAACTTTATTCCTTGATTTAATTCACTTTTATCAACAATATATTTAGGTTGTTTTTCGATTTTTTCTAAGGTTCTTTCAATCCAATTTGAAGCACCCCAAAATATAAAATCTCTATCTTTAACTATCTTATTTAACTCATCAAAGGTTTTCCACTTACTTGATGCCATTTTTATTCTGTTTAATTATATTAATTATTTTATTTTTCACACGAATGGATGATTTACCATCAGTCTTATACAAAATTGGTCCTAAGATAGATTTTTTTGAAATTTTATCGACCATATTAAGTTGTTTTTTTCCGCTCATTAAATCTGACAATTCATCAATACTATTAATATAATTTACTGAGTTTGGATAATCATCGAAAAAACCCAATCTACCTATTTTTATAAGATTTCTAAAATTTGGGCAAATAATAGGTTTATCTAAAATGATTGATTCTATCAATGAAGTTGATAATGAACCAGCTACATATCTTGCCGAATAAATCAGTTCCCGTGGATTTCCTTTGCTGATGACTTTAATGTTTTCTGGAAGTTTTTTAATTGACATTTTTTTTAAGAGGTCATTTATAAATAGTTTGGAGCCAGGATCACTTTTTGTTTTTATGACTAATTTATAATTTGGATTTTCAATGCAATATTTAATGAAAATAAAATGAAATTGTTCACCTAATTTAATATAATCTTTAATCAAGTTTTTATCGTCTACAAATCTGTTTGCTTTAATATTTGGATCAAAAGAAAATAATAATATGAAATTATCTTCTTCTTTTATTTTCTTTTCATTGAAATAAATATCCAGCCTTGGCATTCCAACAACCTCCGTTTTAGAAAAATCTAATCCGGGTATATTTCCCTTAAGAAGCATTTCCCTTACTGCATTATTATAAAACATAATGAAGTTGGCTTTAAAAATTTTCCCTTTATACATTTTTTTAGATATCTCTTCAGAATATTTTACAGATGCTCCAATTCCTTCTTTATACAAAATGATCACTGGAACATTATTTTGATTAGCTGAACTAAAAAATTCTTGCTGTGAAACATACACATAATTACCTGCAAATATTGCATCAAACTTTAAATACCTTTTTAATAGAATAAATAATTTATTTGTTAGAATAAATATTTTTTTTTGTTCTTTAGTTCCGTTTAATATGGGATAATATGTAGAGTCGTTTAATAAATCAAAATCGTGCGTATACTTCTTTACAATTTCAGAAATTAAAAGTCTTGGAAATAACAAAAACTGTAATTCAGATGAATTCTTATTGATTTCTAAAACATCATCTAAAAAAATACTTTTACTTAAAACTAAAATTCTGTATTTTCTTTTTCCTGAAAGTCTTTTGGTCAAAATTAAGCATACTAGGAACATGCCATATGTTAAATTATATTTTGTAAAAACCCTGAATAAAAAAAATAATATTTTTTTAAGATAAATCATTTATTTCTTTGATTTAAGAAGTATTCGGCTAGAATTACATCCAGTTTTGAGTCAATATTAACCGACTTTTCAGACGGCATTATGTAAGGAATAGTATTGTCAGAAAAAAAGGATTTTTTGGAATACAATTGGTTAACTGGGGCTAAATATATTGCCCCATTTAGCCTGTAAACATCAGGTAAAAGTTGACGTGGTAAAGAAGAGTCAGAATCTTTTAAGAAATCAACTATACGATTTTTTTTAATTAACTTTAGTTTAAATGGGTGAGGTTCATCAATTTTAGTTATACTGACCACTGAAACTCCAGGATTTTTATTTATGATGTCTATACAATTTAACACATCATCAACTTCCCTTAAAGGTGATGTGGGCTGCAAAAGCAATACATAATCGTATGTTTCTTCAAATTCTGATTTCAGGATATCCAATACCTCTAAAACTAAATCTATACTTAAAGATTCGTCTTTAGAATTTTTTTTAGATCTTAGAAAAGGTATATATTTTCCATATTTATCACTAATATCTTTGATTTTTTTTGAATCGGTAGAAATCAATATCCTATTCAAATCTTCAACCTGTTTGGCAACATCTATAGTATATTTAATAAGTGGACTACCTACTAAAGAAATAATATTTTTATTAATTATGCCTTTAGAGCCACCTCTTGCCGGAATTATAGCTAAAATTTTCAACTTAATCATTTACTAGAATCTTTATTTTCAAAAAAAACTTTTAATATTAACTCAATTCTGTAAATATTTAATAACATTGTGTGATTTGGTATCGTTTTAAATTTCTTTTTTATTAAACCAACACTTCTAAGAAATCTTATAATCACAGATGTAATTACTAATAGTTTTGTAAAAAGTGAATAAATAAATTCACTTTTGACATCAGTGTTAATCCAGTTAATTTTATTTCTTGTTGGTAAATATTTTTTTAATGTATGAATATTATTTTTTTTAGATTCTAAATTATTTTTACTATAAATCAACTCTAGATTTTCTTTACAAACTATATCAAGTTCATAAACTAAATTAAGAGATTTAATAATTGTGTCTTTGTTTTTTATTAGCCAATTTGACCAAGCTTTATGATTAGGCTTTGTTGTCATTCTTGCAGGGGGAATGTGAGAAGATTCTGAAAAATGATTATTAACAAGATTATTAAATAAAAATTTATTGTCTTTGTATTTTTTTGGTAGTGATTTGTAAAAGTCTAATAAATCAGAATCATAAAATGGATTTATAATTTCAATTTTTTTTGAAATTGTCGATCTATCAGCCCCAATAATGGGAATCATATAGTTATTCAAATAATAAAAATGACTTAAGTCACTGAGGTTTTCATTCTGATATGAATTTATTATACTATCAATTTTATTTTCAGACTGAATGATTAGTTTTTGCATAATCTTATCTGAGATAGGAAATTGTTTTTTATTGTATGAATTAATAGAAAATATATAGCATGCGCCTTCCAAAACCCCTTTCTTATTTCTATAATAAGTATTCAATCTTGAAAAAAGAGAGTGATCTCCAGAAAACAGCCTATGTACTTTTAATTTTTCTTTTACTTCATCATAAATTTTAAATTCTGGTAAAATCCTTGCACCAGAATCACTTAAATTTGAAACATCTTGTACAACTTCAGAGAAATTAGCTAAATCATATTCAAAATGTAAATGATCAGTATTATAGCATTCAGATAACTTTTTTGAAATATCATAATCACTGTATGGGTTTTTAGAGTTTTTGAAACCATATGAAACAGTTTTGACAGAATTTTCAAACTTTATATAATTAGCTAAGATAGCTTTTGAATCAAAACCTCCAGAAAGTAATATAGCCGAATTGATATTTCTTCTAATTCTTTTTTCAATACTACTTTTCAATAAATTATTGAATTTTTCTAAATAGTATTTTTCACTTTTTACATAACTAGCCTTTTCGCTTTTATAATTCCAGTACTCTATAATTTGAACTAAGCCCTTATTTATTTCAATATAATTTCCGGCTGGAATTTTATTTATTGAGTCAAAGAATGTGTCATTATTAATTATACAGCCGTGGGTTAAAATATCTGCAATAGCACCAAAATTAATTATGTAATCAATCGAATCAAGAAGAGCGAAAGACTTGAAGATTGAAGAAAAGTATAGATAATTTTTATCACTAAAAAAATATAATGGCTTTGAACTAACTCTATCAACTGCTATAATTGTCTTATTTTTTTTAAAATCATGTAAAAACAATGAAAATGTACCATTGAGAGATAAAAGAAAATCTTTAACTGATTTTTTTTTGTATTGATCATAAATAAATTCAAAAAATGAACTTTCATATCCGTCTTCATTATAAATTTCCCCGATAAATGAAATTAGTATTTCATTGTTAATTTTTTTTATTGATTGGCTTTGTAAGTGTGTATTAAATTTTGCCTTAACGTTGATTTTTGAATCTTCATTGAATGTTTGGCTGTGTAGTTGTTTATTCTGATTGAAATCTGAAAAATTATCAAGATCAAAATTATCTTCCTTTAATTTTCCTAATAAAACTCTTCCTGAAATTAATGGCATTTATTCGGTTTTAAATAAAAAGTTAACAATAATTGAAGAAATTCTATCTGCAGATTTACCATCCCATAAGTCTGGAACTCCTGAGTCAACTTTTTTACCAGTCATAATGGAATTTGCATATTCTGAGATTTTTTTAAAATTATTAGCCATCAATTTGTTAGAACCAATCTCACATGTTGAGGGTCTTTCAGTATTTTCTCTTACAGTAATGCAGGGAACTTTTAAAAATGTAGATTCTTCTTGAATACCACCACTATCAGTTATAATAAGCTTTGAATTTTTTGTAAGAGATAAAAAATCAATATACCCAAGTGGTGGTAACAGAATTACATTCTTTAATTTCGTTAATAGTTTATAATTTTGGAGTTTTTTCTTTGTTCTGGGGTGTACAGGAAAAACTATTTGATAATTGTTACTTAAAGAAAATAGCATTTTAACAATTTCTGATAAAATATTTTTGTCATCTACGTTAGATGGCCTGTGAAATGTAACCAGAAGATAATCATTTTTTAAACCAAGTTTGTTTATAATGTTTGAGTTATCAATTTTTGGCATAAATTTAACTAAACTATCTATCATAATATTCCCAGTATGAAATATATTCTTGCTTTTACCTTCATTCTTCAAATTATCAATTCCACTTTGTTCGCTAACGAATAAAATATCTGAAATTGAATCGGTAATAATTCTGTTAATTTCCTCTGGCATTTTCATGTCAAAGCTTCTTAAGCCTGACTCTACATGTGCTACATCAATATTTAATTTCTTAGCTACAATCGATGCAGCAAGAGTTGAGTTTACATCACCAAATACGACTACTAAATCAGGATTTTCATCAATTAAAACTTTCTCAAATCTTGTCATAATTTTAGCAGTTTGCTCAGAATGACTCCCACTTTGCACAGAAAGGTTAAAATCTGGTTTAGGAATTTCTAGTTCACCAAAAAAAATATTTGACATTTTTTTATCAAAGTGTTGACCAGTATGACAAATTTTGTGATTGATTTGATTTTTAAAATTAAGAAGTGAATAATAAAGTGGTGCCATTTTAATAAAATTTGGTCTAGCGCCAACAACAGAAATAATTTTTTTTCTTGATTTCATATTATTTTTTAAAAAGATATAAGTTGCTAGAAATTGGTATAAGATTAACTTTAGAATCTTCAATTTCGTTGGTTTTAGAGTTAAAATATGTAATGTTTTTATTATTAAAACCCTTTAGTTTTTTCATGCTAAGCTTAACTTCATCTTTTATTATCATATTTCTCAGTTTTCTCCTAATTGACATTAATTTTAAAAAACATCTATCTTTAATTTTAAGTTTATTATTAGAATAAAGTATAGCATTTTTTTGGGATTCTTCAGAAATTTCTTTTAATGAATCTAGTGAAAATGAAAAATATTTTTCGATAATTTTTAACTCTTTGTCGCAAGAATAATCTGTATGATTTTTACGTTCTAAAATGAAACTAATTATATCTTCAATTTTATCAATTCGATGGCTAATTTTTAAAGGTAATTCAGTCAAAATATTATATTTTTTTTCTTTGGGTAAATATGAGACAGATTTCCTACCTAACATAAGATATTCAATTGATGTTGTACAATCCTGATGAATTAACATGTTACAAGAAATTAGCCAGGGCACCACAGAACCTTCATAAGTAATAGTTAAGTTGTTCAAATGTCCTAGGTTCTTATTGTAATAATCTAAACTTTCTTCAGGGTGAGGTCTTAGAACAATTTTTTGAGAGTTAGGTAATTTAAGAATTAAATCTACAATTGATTGCATTTTAATTTTATCATAATTAATGATATTATTTAAATTTTCAAATCTATTTGAGTATCTGTCTTTTACATTTTTATCTCCAATAATATTATTACCAAATCCAAGATTAGTGTTGATTAAAATAAAGTCTCCAAATTTATTTTTAATTCTATTAACCTCTTCTTTATACAATAATCTAAATTTTTTTTTTAGCATATGAAATCTAGGATGACCTGTGATTTTAATTTTTTTTGAAATTGATTTATTATCGATTAATGATTTTTGAAATTCACCCCATAAAAAAATTTTATCCGAATTTTCAGTTAGTGCTTTTGAGTATCTGTTTTTTAAAGTACTGGAATCAGGAAAGTCAATTGCTCCTTCTTCATCTAAGCTAAAAATTAGGCCATTATTTTTTTTAATTTTCTTGTATATAATATCAGATTTGCCTTGATGATAACCTTTGTCGAAATAAATAAAATTTTCAAACTTATCTATTAAATAGTAAACCTCTTTTTTAGTTCCTAAATAGCAATTAAAACCTTTATTTGAAAGTATATTACACAAATACACTTTGTAAAGTAATTCTCTTGAAGCTGTTTCAATGGGAAAAAGGATATCCATACTAAATAGGTAAAATTTCTTTCAATCTATATTTATTTTTCATCTTATCAGCAATTATTTTTGACAATTCATAATCCATTTCACTGTCTATATTAAAACCAAATTTATTTCTGTCAACTATTAAACCATGGACATTATCTCCATACAAGATATCTTTTTTTATTTTTTTTGAGTTAAAAACATATACCCCACCATTTCGAATGTAAATTTTTTCCTGATCTTGTCTACGAAGCCCTTCAGGCTCAGCATCCAAATAGGGAATAATTTTCCCTGTCGGGAGTATTTTTTTCATTCTGATAGGATGATTATCTTCAACCTCTACTAAACTTACAACGCTTGTAATCTCTGGATTAGCAGAAATCATTTCCAAACATTGCTCAATTTGATTTGGTGTTCTAAAGGGGCAGGATGGTTCAATTAAAACAATAAAATCATAAAAACGATTATTTTTATTTTCAAAATCTAACGCATGTTTTATTACATCAATACTTTTACTTTCATCTAAAGCAAATTCTTTTGGTCTTTTGAATGGAGTATATTCACCAATTGAATTAACCAAATTATATATCTCATCATTATCTGTTGAAACAATAATTTTATCGATATATTTCGTTTTGATTAAGTTTATTAATGCCCACTCAGTTAAACTCTTGTTATGAATTTTGACAAGATTTTTTTTCTTTACTCCCTTAGAGCCACCTCTAGCCGGAATTAAACCTAAAATTTTATATTTGTCTATCATTAATAAACAATTTTTTTCTGCACATAACTCAAATCAATCTCTGAAATTAGTTTTGCAATAATTTTTCCTGATTTTCCATCTCCAAAAAGATCTTGCTTATCAAATTTGCCTTTATTAACTTGTTTTATAATTGCACTGTATATACTATCGGAATTATAGTCTGCGGAAATTGTATTAATTCCTCTCTCACGTCCTAGTTCTCTTGTTCCTATGTCTACTACGGGGGTCCCAAGAGAGGGGGTTTCTCTAATAGATGCACTTGAGTTTCCAACCATACATGAACAATGAAACATTAAATTGACAAACACATCATATGGAAAATGTTTAAACATATAAATTTTATTATCGGGATGATCATAAAGGAACTTTCTTATTGATTTAACCATTTCAATGTTTCCAGAATCAATATTTGGCCATAACATAACAGTATTTAGACCAGTTTTATAAACAGCTTTTAATGTTTGCAATATATTATCATAACTATCCTCATACTCAGTAGTTACGGGATGTTGTAATACCAGAAGGAAATCTTTATTTGTTTCAATCTTAAATCCAGTATTTGAAAATTTTTCTAAATTTTTTAAAATTTGTTCCTTAGAGGTTATTTTAATTTTTTTTAATAAATCAATGCTTGGACATCCAGTATTAAATACTGTTTCTTTTTTTTCTCCAAGTTTAATTATTCTTTTTTTTGATTCTTCAGTGGATGCAAAATGCCAATTTGCAAATTTAGTACATGCATGCCTTATACTTTCATCAATTGTTCCAGTTACCTCACCACCTTGTAAATGAATAAGTGGGATATTCATAGTAGCTGCCGAAACTGAAGTAACTAATGCCTCAAATCTATCAGTTAATGCCATCACTATATCAGGCTTTAACTTATTAAGGATAGTTGATAATTCTATTATTCCCAAGCCAATTGATTTTGTCATTATTAATGGGTCATTTCCCTCTAACATCATATGTACTCTATCGTTAATTTTAAACCCATCTTTTTCTACATTTTTGACTGTATAGCCAAATCTATCTAGTAAATGAGCTCCAACTATTACCAACTGTAGTTCTAAGTCCTTTCTTTTATTTATTTCATATAGTGCAGATTTAATTCTAATATAATCAGCTCGACCAGCACTAACAATACATATTTTTCTAGTCTTAATCATAATTTATTTAATATCCATTGATATGTTGTTGACAAACCTTCTTCCAAATCTTTCTTGGGGTTGAATCCAATTAGTTTTTTTGCCAGATCAATGTTAGCTTTCCTATTAGTTATATTATCCCATGATCTTTTAGGAAAAAAAACATGAGGTTTGTTATTTCCTGTAATTTTATTTATCAAATTTGCCAAGTCAAGGATTTTGGTCTCTTTATCACTACCAATGTTAATAATATGACCCTTGAAATTTTCTTTAATGATCAATTTCATAAATGCATCTACAACCTCATCAACGTATGTATAAGATCTAGTTTCTTGACCTGTTCCGGTAATAATTAGTGGTTCATTATTAATTGCCTTTTGAAAGAAGTTGGGTATTACATTTCTGTATTTTCCAGGAACCTCACCAGGCCCATAAACATTGAATAATCTAACTGTATTACAATTAAAATTAAAGTGATCTGCATAAAATTTAACATAAAATTCACCCAAAAGTTTATTGATAGCATATGGCGTATCCAAATTTCCAATATAATTATCAGGTGCTTTCTTGTCTAAATTACCTTGAATGCAAGAAGTTGAGGTATATAAAAATGATTTTATATTATTCTTAAATGAAAACTCTAATAAGTTTAATGTTCCAAGTCCGTTTGTATTTAAATCATCTTTTGGATGGTCGATTGAGTTTTGATTTGCAAAATGTGCGGCAAGGTGAAAAACATAATCAATTTTGTGGTTTAAAAAAATTTTTTCCAATATACGTTCATCTGAAATATTGCCTTTATAAAAAATCAAATTTTTACTTTCATTTATATTGGATAAATCACCGCTAGATAAATTATCAATAACTATGGTTGAATAATCTTTTTTCGTCAAATAATTTGTCAGTGTACTTCCAATAGCTCCCGCTCCACCCGTCACTAAAAAAACTTTATCTTTCATAAGATTAAACAATTTATACTATATCAACCTTTTTTAATAAAACATCATTCATTAGATCAGAATTAGCAGTTTTTCCCAAAATATCTTCATATTCTTCTGCCAATATCTCACCTACACCAGGTCTTTTTACCCATAAATTTTCTTTTGTAAAAAGCTCACCTTTTTTTATAGGTTTGATAGTAACAACACTAGCATAAGCAAAGTCAATTGTGGGTTTTTCTTCATCTGCTGGTCCTTTTTTACCCCCTCTCATTCTCTTGATTAATTTGGACCCATGAATTAGTTCTTTACAAGAAACCTCATCCATAGAGCAAATTATATCAGGACCTACACGCTTCATATCGTCTGTAAAATGTCTCTCTAAAATAGAGGCGCCAAGGGCTACTGCTCCAAAACATGCATGATTAGAAACTGTATGATCGGATAATCCAAAGACTTTATCAGGAAAGTTTCTTTGAAGTTCAGTCATAGCACCCAACCTTACAATGTCATAAGGTGTCGGATAAACATTTGTCGTATGTAAAATAGCTACTGGAATGCTATTATTATCAAAAATTTGTACGGCCTTTTTAACACTTTCAATTGTATTCATTCCCGTACTTAAAATAACAGGTTTTCCAAATGATGCAATATGCTTTAGTAAAGGATAATTATTACACTCTCCTGAGCCAATTTTATAGGCAGGAACATCCATATTTTTTAATCTGTTGGCAGCCGCTCTTGAAAAGGGTGTACTAATAAAAATTAGTCCATTCGATTCCACATAATTTTTTAATTCAATTTCATCATCTTCATTTAAAGCACAAGTTTCCATTATTTCATAGATTGATTCTTTTGTGTGACCTGGTATTACAGATTTTGCAACTGAACACATTTCATCTTCTACGATGTGAGTTTGATGCTTGATTATTTCAACACCAGCTCTTATTGCTGCATCAACCATTTTTTTTGCAGTTGTCAAATTACCTGCATGATTTATTCCAATTTCTGCAATAACTAATGGATCGAAATCTATACCTATTTTTCTTCCGGAAATTTCTATAAATGGATTCATATTTAATTGTTTAATTTGTAATTAATTCTCTTTTGAAATCTTAATTCAACTGTTGACAAAGTTTCAGCTATCATTTTCCCTGCATTTCCTCCACCATAAACATTTGACCTTTCTGGTTTTTGGTTAACTATCCAATTTTGTATTGCATTAATAATTTGATATTTATCGTAGTCAACATCAATAATATTTTTACCTCTGTCCCTTCCAATTTGTCTGGTTCCGATATTAACAACGGGAACCCCAAGATATGCACATTCTCTTATACCAACAGACGAGTTACCGATAAGACACATTGAATTAAAAATTAGTCTTAAAAAATCTACCGGTTCCATATTTTTAAAGAAACGAATTTTTAAATTTTTATATTCTTCTCGAAACGTCCTAATTCCCTTTGATGTATTATCTGAGCCTGCATCAACATTAGGCCAAAACCAAAATGTTGGTAGATTTATTTTTTTTATAGCCTCTAATGTTTCTCTAATTTGAGAACCAGCATCAGCATATTCATTTGTAACAGGGTGCTGCATAACAACTAAATAACCATTTTTATAATCAAATCTACTTCCTACACCACCATATTTTTTAAAAATATCGAAATTTAAAGAGTGGTTTTTATATACAGTTTTGGCTATGTCAATTGATGGGCATCCGTGGTTAAAAATAAATGATTTTTCTTCTCCAAGTAAATTGATTCTCTTGGAAGCATTTTTTGATGCAGGAAAATGATAATCTGAAAGTTTTGTTATAGCATGTCTAACTTTTTCGTCAATATTTCCAGAAACTTCCCCGCCTTGAATATGAGCTAATGGGATATTCATGAAACTCGAAGCTATGGCTGTTGCTATTGTTTCAAATCTATCAGCAACTGTTACAACTATATGTGGCTTTAATTTTTCAAATACTGAGGAAAGCTCCATAATACCGATTCCAGTAGTTTTTGCTGCAGCAGAAAGATTTTCACCCTCGAGTACATTAAAAACTTTTTCTGAGATTTTAAAACCATCTTTTTCTATATATTTTACGACCGAGCCATAACGACCGAGCAATGCTGAGCCAGCAACAACTAATTGGAGCTTAAGAAAAGGGTGTTTATCTATTGCCCTAACAGCTGTTTTAATTCTACTGTAGCTTGGCCTAGCAGTTATAACAACACATATTTTTCTTATTTTACTCATGTTAAATTATTATTTAATCTAGGTCAGACCAATTCAAAAAATCCCATTTTGACTTATCATTTTTTAATTTCATACCAATTACCCTTTTAAATTCTTTAGGGTCAATACCAAATCCTTTTGGTTTTTTAGATTCTAAATCATCAAAAGAAATTATATGGCCCTTTTTTAAATTTTTATTAACTGAAATAGATTTTTCAAAAATTAATTTAATTTTATCATCATATAAATTTTCTTTATTAAAACTATCTAACTCAATCTCTATATTTCTTATTGAATCAATTAAAGTGTCAAGTTTATTTATCTCTATTGAAGAACTTGAATCTGGGCCAAACATTTTATTATCAAACACAACATGAAATTCAATAATACTAGCACCTAATGCAACTGCTGAAATTAGCGGGTAAATTTTACCACTGTGATCTGATAGCCCAACAGGTATTTTAAATTTCTCTATATACTCTCTTATTAATGACAGTCCAATTTCTCCTGCCTTTGTAGGGTAAGAACTGGTACATTGAAGTAGTGAAATATCATTGTTATAATTACTCAAAAAGTTTAGGGTTTCAGAAATTTCTTTTTCTGAACTCATTCCAGATGAAATAATTATTGGTTTTTCAGTTCTTGCAATTTTCTCTAATAATAAAAAATTATTAACCTCACCAGAACCTATTTTATATCTCTTAACCCCTAAATCCTCTAACATATCTACTGCAGAAATTGAAAAGGGAGAACTCATAAACTCCTTTCCAACATCTTCACAATGTTTCTTTATCTCTTTCCACTGCTCGAACGTAAACTCCATTCTTTTCCAATAGTCAAATCTTGTATTGTCAACATATGAAAAATTCTTTCTAAAAGGTTCATGAATACTGCTCTCTGCTTCGGCTATATGAGTCTGGAATTTTATTGCATCAATATCAAATTTTGATAATGCATCAATATAAGAATGTAAAATCCCCAAACTTCCATCATGGGCTTGACCAATTTCAGCAATAATAAAAACTCTATTCGTGCTCATAATTTAAATGGATGTTTTGATAAATCTGATTTTGAATAAGGATGATAATCGCCCATTAAAGGTTTTGTTGCTGAATTTCTAATTTCATGAACAATTTCAATCGATTTTCTTGCATCCTCAATTCCAAGACCTTTTTTGTTTATGATATTTCTGTAAACTTTAGTATGTAAATCTTGAAATCCTTCACTAAATTCTAGTTCATCATTATCAATTTTAATTGATCTATATGTTGCTTTGCCATTCTTCTTGATATTTTCAGGAAGTAGTTTTGAATTAATTGAAAGAAACCACCTTACTCTTGCTCTTTCAAACTCGATAAATCCAGATGCTCTGTCATGTTCTTTTAAATGTGTAATATTTGTTTTTACCTCCCCAAAAATCCAAGCTAACATATCAAAAAAATGAATCCCAATATTTGTTGTTAAACCTCCGGATTTTTCAAAATTACCTTTCCATGACGAATAATACCAATTCCCCCTAGACGTTATATACGTTAAATCGATATCAAACACCTTGTCTGGGGGGGAGTTTTGAATTTTCTTCTTTAATTTTTGAATAGTTTCATGTTCCCTCAATTGTAATATGGTATAGACTTTATTGCCGGTTTTTCTTTCAATTTCGTTTAAAGAGTTAAGATTCCATGGATTAAGAACCAGAGGCTTTTCACATATTGCATCACAACCCCATCTCAATGACATTCTTATATGTGAATCATGAAGATAATTAGGAGTACATATTGAAACATAATCTAGGAATTGACCATTTTGAGATTTAATTTTTTCTATATGTCTATCAAATCTTTCAATCTCAACAAAAAAAGATGCTTTCGGAAAATAAGAATCAATAATTCCTACACTATCAAAATTATCTAAAGCCGCAACCAAATCATTATTGGTCTCTTTGATAGCTTTAAAATGTTTTGGAGCAATATAACCTGAAGCTCCTAAAATTGCGAATTTCTTCATCTAGCATTATTTTATTCTACAAACTTTATCGTCTTTCAGCCTGTAGTGTTGATTTGATTCATCACAAATAGCTATACCATCAATAAATTTTAGCTTATTTCCAAATTCACTAACCCAACCAACATGTCTTGCTGGATTACCAACCACAAGCGAATAATCTAAAACAGATTTTGTAACCACCGAACCAGCTCCAATTAATGAGTATTTTCCAATATTATTACCACATATTATGGTTGAATTTGCTCCAATAGTAGCGCCTCTTTTTACAATTGTTTTTAAAAACTTATCTCGTCTGTTGATGGCACTTCTTGGATTTATGACATTCGTAAAAACCATCGAAGGGCCTAAAAAAACATCATCTTCGCATTCAACGCCAGTATATATTGAAACATTATTTTGCACTTTGACGTTATTTCCAAGAATAACATGAGGCGAAACAACGACATTCTGACCAATATTACAGTTATCTCCGATGGTAGAATTAGACATTATATGAGAGAAATGCCAAATCTTAGTGTCTTTACCAATAAAGCAAGAATCATCGATGACCGCAGATTTGTGGGAAAAAAATTTTTTACTCATTGAGATACAATATAAATAATTTATAGCTTATAATCTGAAACATCTCCTAATATTCCCTTTACATCAAGTAAAACTGATTTCTCTTTTTTGATTTCTTTAAAATTAATTTCTTTGAAATTTTTGTGTGCTACAGCTATTATTATACCATCGAATTTTTGATTAGGAATAGCTTCATGTAAGTTTATGCCGTATTGATCATAAACTTCGTCTATATTTGCACAGGGATCATGAACAAATGTCTCAACTCCGTATTCTTTAAGTTGATTAATAATATCGATAACCTTTGTGTTTCTAATGTCAGGACAGTTTTCTTTGAATGTTATTCCAAGGATTAGAACTTTTGCTTTTTTAATAGAAATCTTCTTTTTTAAAGCTAATTTTACAAACTCAGTTGCTATATATTCACCCATAGAATCATTTAGCCTTCTTCCAGCGAGTATTATTTCCGGGTGATATCCAACTTCTTGAGCTTTATTTGCCAAATAATAAGGATCAACCCCAATACAATGGCCACCCACTAATCCTGGTTCAAAAGGTAAAAAATTCCATTTAGTTTTGGCGGCATCTAAAACATCTTTAGTATTAATATTTAATTTATTAAATATTTTAGCTAACTCGTTAACGAAAGCAATATTAATATCCCTTTGGGAGTTTTCAATAACTTTTGCTGCTTCAGCAACTTTTATATTTGGTGCCATGTGGGTTCCGGCAGTTATTATTGTCTTATACAATGAGTCAATTATTTGTGCAGATTTTTTATTTGAGCCAGAGGTTACTTTCATAATTTTTGCAAGTGTTCTATTCTTATCTCCTGGATTAATTCTTTCAGGAGAATAACCAACAAAAAAATCCAGATTGAGTTTCATTGAACTGGACTCTTCCAAAATCGGAATACAAATTTCTTCTGTTGCACCCGGGTATACCGTACTTTCATAAATAACTATATCATCTTTTTTAAGAAACTTTCCTACAGTTTTCGATGCGCTAATTAATGGTGCAAAAACAGGCTTATTTTTGTTATCAGTGGGAGTTGGTACCGTTATAATATAGATGTTTGATGAAGAAATATCTTCAGGATGACAGGTTGGATAAAAACCTGAGCTACTATTTTTCAAAGAATTAATATCAATTTTCAGATTTTTAGCTAAAACATCATTATCAACCTCTAGTGTACTATCAATGGATTTTCTTAATTCGCCAACCCTTTTTTCATTTATATCAAATCCAATAGTTTTAAATTTCTTTGAAAACTCTATGGCAAGTGGAAGACCTACATATCCTAATCCAACAACGGCTATTTTATACTTTTTATTATTCATTAATATTATAATATTTAACATACCAATCTATAAAGCTTTTCACTCCAAAATCTATTGGAGTTTTTGGTGTGTAATCATAATCATTGGATAGCTTTACAGTTGAGGCATAAGTTTTTTCAACATCACCGGCTTGCATAGGTAACATTTTTTTATTTGCTTTTTTTCCTAAATTTTTCTCAATTAAATTGATAAAATCCATTAATTCTACAGGCTTACTATTACCGATATTATATAATTTATAAGAATCTGAGTTTTTTGAATCTTTTGAAATTGTATTGTAAACACCTTCAACTATATCATCAATATATGTAAAATCTCTAGAGTGATTTCCATAATTATAAACATTAATTTTCTTATTCTCAAAAATTGCTTTTGTAAATAGAAATAACGCCATATCTGGTCTTCCCCACGGTCCATAAACGGTGAAAAATCTCAAACCAATAGTTTCAAATCCATAAAGATGGCTGTAAGTATATGCCATTAACTCATTAGATTTTTTAGATGCTGCATATAAACTTATTGGATTGTCAACATTTTGGTTTTCTTCAAATGGCACATCTTTATTTTTACCATATACACTTGAACTACTCGCATAAACTAATCGTTTTACCGAAAAATTTCTACAACATTCTAGAATATTAGAAAACCCTATAATGTTTGAATCAATGTAAGCTTTAGGGTTTTCAATGGAGTATCTTACACCAGCTTGAGCAGCGAGATTACAGACTGTTGAAATCTTAAAATCTGAAAATACATTTTTCAAAGAAGTATCTTCCAAATTCATTCTGATAAATATTAAATCTTCTCCGTGAAGATCACTCTTAACATATTGGTTAAAAATTAAAGCTTTTTGGGTATTAATACCTAAGTTTTTGAGTCTACTTAGTTTTAAATTAACATCATAATAATCGTTTATATTATCTAATGCAATAATTGAAAATTTATTCTCTAATAATTTTTCACACAAGTGATAACCAATAAATCCAGCAGCGCCTGTTACTAAGATTTTCATTTATCGAATATTTAATGCAAAATATCAATTATTATCGAAAGAATGGCAAATTAATATAAGATATAATATTATCCGAGATATTGTTTTAGGTATTTTTTAATTCTTTCGTGAAATATGCTTTTAGGTTTCCAACCTAGTTCATCAGAAATTTTTGTAAAATTCAGGCTATATCTGAAATCATGTCCATATCTGTCTTCTACATAGGATATCTTAACTCTCCTTGATGTTATTTTAGAGATTAAGTCGATTATTTCAATATTTGAAAATTCATTACCGGAACCTACATTATAGCTATTTCCTGACTTACCATTTCTAAAAATTATATCAATTGCTTCACAATTATCTTCTACAAATATCCAATCTCTTACATTTAAACCGTTACCATATATTGTCATCGCCTTATTTTCTTTGATCGATTTTATAATTTTAGGAATAAATTTCTCTTCATTTTGAAGATTGCCAAAATTATTTGAACTTATTGAAATTGTCGTATTTAACCCATATGTTTTATTAAAGCTTCTGACTAAATGATCTGCGCCGGCTTTACTAGCAGAGTAGGGAGAGTTTGGTGAATATTTATCTTTCTCACTGAAACTGCCATTTTGAATACTTCCATATACCTCGTCTGTTGAAACCTGATGAAATCGAGCATTTTTAAATTTAGCGTTTGGAAGAAATGGTTTTTTCATCCAAAATTTCATACATACTTCAAGTAGTGAATAAACTCCTAAGATATTGGATTTGATAAAAATCTCAGGACTTGAAATTGAATTATCAACATGTGACTCAGCAGCAAAATTGATAACTCCGTCAATTTTATAGTGTTTAAATATTTTTATTAATAGTTTTTTGTCATTAATGTCTCCCTGGATAAACTGATAATTTTTGTTACTTTCAAATTTTTTTATAAAATCAACATTAGAGGCATAAGTCAATTTGTCTAGATTAACAATGAAAAGCCCTTTTTTCTCACGGATAAGAAAATCAATGTAGTTTGAGCCAATAAATCCTGCTCCACCTGTGACCAATATATTTTTATTTATCATTTAATAAAACTTTGAATAAAGTCATATAAAGCTTTATCCCATTTTCTATTTTTTAAATTAAACTTATCACAAATTAAATTTGAATTCAAAGCAGAAAAACAAGGTCTTTTTACCAAAAAATTTTGTGTAAACCTAGGAATAAGTTTAGGCTCCATATTCAATATATTGTAAATCATTTTTATCAATTCCAATCTTGAGCAATATCCGTTATTTGAAAAATGGTAAATTTCGGTTGATTCGTTTTTGATTAAAGGAATAATATCCAATATCACCTTTGCTAAATCTTTCGCATATGTTGGAGAACCAACTTCATTTGAAATTAAATTTATATCTTCTAAATTTAAAATTTTTTTTAAAATAATTTTGACAAAATTAGAATCATATTTTGAGTAAAGCCATGACGTTCTAATTATCATAGAGTTTTGAAGTTCTGAATTCATTAAAATATTTTCTCCATCAAGTTTTGATTTACCATAATAATTTACAGGATTGGTTTGATCATTTTCGTTATAAGGGTTTGTATTTTTGCCATCAAATACATAATCTGTTGAAATATGTAAAAACTTAACTTTAAATTTTTTTGCAATTTCAACCAAGTTACAAACCCCTATTTTATTTGTTTTGTCACACAACACCTTATCATTTTCAGCCTTATTTACATTAGTGTATGCCGCACAATTTATAATGGTGTTTATCTTATTTTTTACAAAATAATTTTTTAGATCTGAAATAATAGAAATATCTAAACTTTCTTTGCTTTTAAAAATAAAATTATAAGGATATTGATCACTTAGCTCATTAATTGTTTTAGCTAGCTGACCGTTACCTCCTGTAATTAATACTTTAACACTCACCAATCAAATGAATTAAGTTTTTTGTCTTTAGCTGAAATTATAAAATTTTTATCATCAAAACCCCAATCGATATCTATAAATTTATCCTTATATGAAATTCCAGATTCAGATTCAGGATTATAGTATTTATCCACTGAATAGCTAACATAAGCCTCATCAGACAAAGTCAAATAACCATGTGCAAAACCATCAGGAATAAAAATAGACAAGTTATTGGCTTCAGATAATTTTACCGAAAAATATTTTGAATAAGTTTTAGATTTTTTTCTAATATCTACTACTACATCTAATATTTCACCCTTAATAACAGAAATATATTTAGCCTGAGAGTATGGTTTTTTTTGAAAATGTAAACCTCTCAAAACCATTTTTTTTGAATAAACAATATTATTTTGACAAAAATTAATGGTTTTGTGTAAGTTATTATTAAAAAAATCATTTCTTCCCAATTCCTTGAAATATCCTCTCATGTCATTATTTTTGATTTGCTCAATAAGTAATAAACCTTTAAATTTTGTTTTAATTATTTTCATATTTTAGCTTATTATAAAGATAGTCCCCATAACTACTATTTTTCATTTGGTAAATAAGTTTCTTAAAATCTTCTAGGTTTATATATCCCATATCATATGCTATTTCTTCAATACATGCTGCTTTTTTGCCTGTATTTATTTCAATATCTTGAAAAAAATTTGAAGCTCTGGTAATCGACTTATGAGTACCCGTATCAATCCAAGAAATATTTTCTCCAATCTTTATCAACTTCAAACTATTTTTTTTAAGATAAATGTTGTTAATATCTGTAATTTCTAGCTCACCTCTAGAACTAGGCTTTAAAGATTTTGAAAATTTTACAACATCATTTGTGTAAAAATATAAACCTGAAACAATCAAATCGCTTTTACTAGATTTAGGTTTCTCACAAATTTTGGAAATATTATTTTTAGAATCATATTCAATTACACCAAATTGATTAGGGTTTTTTACCTTTACTCCGAATATTGTAGAATAGTTCTTTGATAAGTTGTCTATTCCTTGATGCACTAATTTATTTAGACCCTCTCCGTAAAATATATTATCACCTAAAATTAAACACACATTTTTGTCAGAAATAAATTTTTGAGCAATAATAAATGACTCAGCAATTCCTCTAGGTTTAGATTGTGATAAATAATTAATTTTTATTCCAAGTTGAGTGCCATCAGAAAAAAGAGATTTATACCTGTTTAAATCATTTGGAGTAGTTATTATGAGAATATCTTTTATTCCTGCATTCATCAGAACTGAAAGGGGATAATAAATCATAGGCTTATCATAAACCGGTAATAATTGTTTGGAAGTAGAAAAAGTTAACGGAAATAATCTAGATCCTAATCCCCCTGCTAAAATGATTCCTTTAACCATTTATTATTTCTTTAAAATACTCGATTGTATTAATTAAACCTTCGTCAAGCATAATTTTAGGATCCCATTTTAACTTGTTAATTGCTAAATTTATATCCGGTTTTCTCATTTTAGGATCATCGTCTGGCAATTTTGTGTATTTTATTTTTGAGTTTGAATCTACTAATTGAATAACTCTTTTTGCTAAATCATCTATTTTAATTTCAGATGGATTTCCAAGGTTTATTGGTCCTACAAAAGAATCTTCTGTTTGCATTAACTTAATCAAAGCATTGATTAAATCTCTAACGTAGAGAAAACTCCTTGTTTGTTTTCCATCTCCATTAATAGTAATATAATTATTTTTTAGAGCCTGAATAATAAAGTTTGAAACAACTCGACCATCATTAATAGCCATATTAGGTCCATAGGTATTAAAAATTCTAGCAATTTTTATTTTTAGATTATGTTCTCTATGATAATCCATAAATAATGATTCAGAACATCGTTTACCTTCATCATAACATGACCTAATACCTATGGGATTTACATTACCATTGTAAGACTCATTCTGAGGATGAACTACCGGATCTCCGTATACTTCACTAGTGCTTGCTTGCAAAATTTTAGCATTATTTCTTTTTGCCAAACCTAACATATTAATAGAACCAATAGTACAGGTTTTTATTGTCTTAATTGGGTTTTCCTGATAGTGAATAGGGGATGCAGGACATGCTAGATTATAAATTTCAGAAATATCTTCCCTATAATATGGGTTAATGATATCATGCTCTATAAACTCAAAATTCTTTTTACCAATAAGTTCTTTGATGTTGTGTAATGAACCGGTAAATAGGTTATCTAAACAAATAACATAATTTCCTAACTTCAATAGTTCCGCACAAAGATGAGAGCCTAAAAAACCTGCGCCACCAGTAACTAAAATCTTATCTTTTAAAATCATTTTCCTAAACAGGTATATATAAAACCAATTGATTTCATCTTATCAGGATTTAAAATATTTCTTCCATCAAAAATATATGCAGGCTTATCCATCAAAGCATAAATCTTATTCCAATCATAATCAATAAATTCATCCCATTCAGTAAGAATTACTATTGAATTAAAGTTATCCAAGTTATATAAATGTGATGCTGCAACTTCTACATCTTTTTTATTAGGAATATCATTAAAAATCTGAATTCTATCAACTTGTGGGTCATAAATTTGTATCTTGATATCAGCATTAATTAAACTTCTAGCAACATATATTGAAGCCGATTCTCTAGAATCATTTGTGTCTTTTTTAAATGACCAACCGAAAATAAATACATTCTTACTCAAATTATTTGCTATAATATTGTTTATTATTTTATTTGCAAATCTTTCTCTCTGATGTGAGTTAATTATAAGGATTTGTTCCCAATAGTTAGCAACCTTTTCAAGGCCTAAACTTTTTGCTATATACACTAAGTTTAAAATATCTTTTTGGAAGCAACTACCTCCGAATCCAACCGATGTTTTTAAAAACTTATTTCCAATTCTAGAGTCCATACCAATAGCCATAGATACTTCGTCAATATTTGCACCTGTTTTTTCACATAATTCTGACAAGGAATTAATTGATGAAATTCGTTGTGCAAGAAAAGCATTTGCGGTTAACTTTGATAACTCAGAAGACCATAGATTGGTGGTTAAAATATTTTTTTTAGGAACCCATGATGAATATATATCAACTAACGATTTAACAGCTTTTTTACCTAGCAATGAATTATCTCCACCAATTATGACTCTATCAGGGATCTGTAAATCCCTCATCGCTGTTCCCTCCGCAAGAAATTCAGGATTAGATAATATCTGAAAATTGACTTTGTCATTATTTAATTTTAGTATTTCTCTGATTTTTTCAGAGGTTCTTACAGGAACAGTAGATTTTTCGACTACAATTTTATCTGATTTTGCAACAATTGCAATTTGTTTTGCACAAGCCTCGACATACTTTAAATCAGCTGAATATCCTTTTCCTTCTCCTTCTGTTTTTGTAGGAGTATTAACGGAGATAAAAATCATTTCAGCTTCGTCGATATTTTTATCAACTTGAGTTGAAAAAAACAAATTTCTACCCCTTACTTCTTTAATTACATCAGCTAATCCAGGCTCATATACGGGTAATTGACTTAAATTATTTGAATTCCATAAATTTATCTTTTCCTTATTTAAATCAACAAGTGTAATTTTAATTTTTGGATTTTTTTGTGCTATAACAGCCATTGTTGGCCCACCAACATAACCTGCTCCAATACAACAAATTTTATTTATTTTCATTTAAAAAAATTAGTAACCATTTCAATAATGTAATCTTGATGCGAATTCTCAATCTCAGTATGAATTGGTAATGAAATAACATTTTCAGCTAAGTATTCGGTATTTTCTAAACTGAAATCTTTATTGACAAACTGCTTAAATGCATCCTGCTTATACAACGGTATAGGATAATAAATCATCGATGGAATATTATTTTCTGAAAGATAATTTTTTAATAAATCTCTTTTGTTTGGAGTTAAAACTTTGAGTGTATATTGATGATATACATGAGTGGATTTTTTAATAACCGACGGAGTTTGTAATTCATCAATTTTTTTGAATCCCTCATTATATATCTGAGCCATCTTATTTCTATTATTGTTGTAGGAGTCAAGATATTTTAATTTTACGTTTAAGATTTCGGCTTGAATTGAGTCTAGCCTAGAGTTACATCCAATAATTTTATGATGGTATCTTTTGTTTTGACCATGATTAGCTGCTAAATATATTTTTTCTGCTAAATCTGGATCATTGGTGAAAATTGCTCCACCATCACCATAAGCACCTAAATTTTTTGAAGGATAAAATGATGTGGTGCCAATATCACCAATTGTTCCTGTGAAATTTACTCCATTTTTTGAAGAGCTATATTTACAACCAATAGCCTGGGCATTATCCTCAACCACTTTCAAATTATATTTTTTTGCTAATTCAACAATAGAATCCATTTCGCAAGACTGGCCATACAAATGAACAGGGACAATAGCTTTTGTCTTTTTAGTAATATGTGGCTCGATATTATCAGCCGTCACATTAAAAGTGTTAATATCTACATCACACATTATTGGGGTTAAACCCAATATCGCGGCAGCCTCTGCTGTTGCGACATATGTCCAAGCAGGACATATCACCTCATCACCTGGTTTTAAATCAAGAGCCATGAATGCTATCTGAAGTGCGTCTGTTCCATTGGCACAAGGAACAACATAATTTACATTTAAATATTTTTTTAAATTTTTTGAAAACTCCTTGACAATTGGGCCATTTATTAATCTACCAGACTCGATTGATTCAATAATATTTTTATCAACTTCGTCTTTAATTTTCTTATACTGACCCATCAGGTCAACCATTTGAATATTCATATTTTTTCTTTAGTATCTGTAGCTGTCAGTTTTGAAAGGACCTTCTTTAGCTACTCCAATATATTTTGACTGTATATCATTTAATTCAGTTAACTCAACACCTAATTTTTCTAGATGAAGTTTCGCAACCTTTTCATCTAAATGCTTTGGTAAAGTATAAACTTTATTTTTATATTTTGAGAAGTTAGTCCATAACTCTATTTGTGCTAATACTTGATTTGTAAAAGAATTACTCATTACGAAACTTGGATGTCCGGTTGCACAACCTAAATTCACTAGTCTTCCTTCAGCTAAAACAATTATGTCATTTCCAGATACAGAGTATAAATCAACTTGTGGTTTTATTTCTTTTTTAGTGTGCCCATAATTTTTATTTAACCATGACATATCAATTTCATTATCAAAATGACCAATATTACAAACAATTGCCTTGTCCTTCATAGATTTGAAGTGGATATCTTTAACAATATCTCTATTTCCAGTAGCAGTTATAATAATATCTGAATCCGCAATAACTGTTTCAAGCTTTTTAACCTCATAACCATCCATTGCTGCTTGTAATGCACAAATTGGGTCTATTTCTGTAACTGTGACAATACTTCCTGCTGATTTAAAGGATGCAGCAGTTCCCTTTCCAACGTCTCCATAACCACAAACAACAACCCTCTTACCAGCCATCATTATATCAGTCGCTCTTCTAACAGCATCTACAGCACTTTCCTTACAGCCAAATTTGTTATCAAACTTACTTTTAGTAACCGAGTCATTTACATTAATTGCGGGTAAACTCAAGGTACCATCTTTAATTCTATCGTATAATCTCAATACTCCAGTAGTGGTCTCCTCAGACAAACCTTTTATATTTCTTGTGAGTTCTGGATATTTGTCTAAAACCATATTTGTCAAATCTCCTCCATCATCCAAAATCATATTAAGGGGTTTTCTTTCCTCTCCAAAAAATAAAGTTTGTTCAATGCACCAATCAAACTCCTCTTCACTCATTCCTTTCCATGCATAAACTTGAACACCAATGTCAGCTATTGCAGCAGCTGCATGATCTTGGGTTGAAAATATATTACATGAACTCCATGTGACTTCAGCCCCTAGCTCAATTAATGTTTCAATTAACACAGCTGTTTGTATAGTCATATGTAAACAACCAGCAATTCTAGCTCCATAAAGAGGTTTTTCTTTTCTATATTCAGACCTCAAAGCCATTAATCCTGGCATTTCAGCTTCAGCTAATTTAATCTCTTCTCTCCCCCATTTTGCATGACTAATATCTTTAACCTTAAAGGGTATATATTTTACATTATTTTTAATCATTATGCTAATTTAAAAAGTTTTTTAATCTTTTCTACGTAATCTAGTTTTTCCCAGTTGAATAACTCTAAATCAAATTCCACAGATTTTTTCTCAGAATTTGAAAAAGTTTTTTTGATTTTTCGGGGCCTCCTACCCATATGTCCATAAGCAGCAGTTTCTAAATATATTGGCTTTCTTAAATCAAATAGTTTCTCAATTGAATATGGTCTTAAATCAAATATCTTTATAATCATCTTTGAAATATCTCCGTCAGAAAACTTAACTTTAGAGGTTCCGTATGTGTTAATATAAAATGCAACTGGCTCTGAAACACCTATCGCATAACTTATTTGAACAAGAGCTTCAGTACAGATTCCAGCTGCCACTATGTTTTTTGCAATATGTCTCGCTGCATATGCTCCGCTTCTATCAACTTTAGAAGGGTCTTTTCCAGAAAAGGCTCCTCCACCATGTGCACCCTTACCTCCATAAGTGTCAACTATAATTTTTCTACCAGTCAAACCGGTATCACCGTGGGGTCCACCAATAACAAATTTTCCTGTTGGATTGATTAAGTATTCTATATTATCATTAAATAATTTATTCAAATCAGGATTTTTATCAATTATCCTTGGAATAAGTATATTAATTATGTCTGATTTTATTTTAACAAGCATTTTTTCATCATCATCAAAATCATCATGTTGGGTAGAAATAACAATAGTTTTTATTTTCTCAGGTCTGTTATCATCAGAATACTCAATTGTAACCTGAGACTTAGAATCGGGTCTAAGATATTTTATTTCTTTATCCTCCCTTCTCAAACTAGCCAATTCTTTTAGTATTTTGTTTGAAATATCTAAAGCAAGGGGCATATAGTCTTTAGTTTCATTAGTAGCGTAACCAAACATAATTCCCTGATCACCAGCTCCCTGATTTTCATAATTACTTTTGACAACTCCACGATTTATATCTTCAGACTGTTCATGTATCATTGACAGAATTCCACATGATTTATAATCAAACTTATATTCACTTTTTGTGTACCCTATTTTCTTTATTACATCTCTTGTAACTTTCTGAACATCAACGTAAGTCCTAGATTTGACTTCACCAGATAAAATTACTTGACCTGTTGTTACAAGAGTCTCGCACGCGACCTTTGCCCTAGGATCAAAAGCGAGAAAATTATCTAGAATTGCATCACTGATTTGATCGGCTATTTTATCAGGATGACCTTCACTTACAGATTCAGATGTAAACAAATAACTCATAGGCTGCAAAAATACCTCTTAAACAAACAATAAAAAAATAAATATTAAAAATTTAGGACAGGAAACTCTCTATATCCGTGTGTAGTGATTCATCAACCATTGACTTCCAAGTATCATCACCATTTTT
>MDTD01084962.1_pt1 | contig 46196 bp, 44 predicted proteins | sample 811221 | NCBI WGS metagenome assembly MDTD01 (sample SAMN05326646, study PRJNA326480) | marine metagenome | isolation source: seawater | place: Pacific Ocean: South West | collected 2011 | reverse complement strand
TGGGGCCAGTGAGTTGAGCACTGTCTGGTTGTTGCTGGGCGTGTCCATCGCTTGTTTTGTCTGCCCAACATTGGCCCACAGAATTCCGTTGGCTAAGTCGTTTTCACCTAAATCCGCAGCATTATCAAAGCGAAGGTACGCCCCGTTAAGCCCTGGATCAATTGATGGGGTGGAAGCAGTCCACAAACCTGGAACTCTCGTTGACCAGCTTCCGAAGTGACTTGCATCCAGACTTGCGCCGTCAATGCTGTGGAAATTGGCCATGTATCCCTGGAATGGGTAGGAGGTTGAGCTGTCGATGTTTCTGTTGCTGGCACCCAGATTGTGTATGCACGCTTTGTTGTTCCAGCGGCAAAGGTGATTGTATGATGGATACGTCTGGTTTGAGGATAACTTGTGGATTGAAGCAAATCGACCATTGACGAACAGTCGAATCCTATCCGTTGCCAATGCCGCAGTTGTATCTACTGCCACCACCACATGATACCATGCGGCTTCATCGGTGAAGATTCCATCAGTTTCTACAATCCATCTCCAGGTACTTGCCTCTCTGTCCCCCACCCATAGTCTTCTCGCGGCACTGAACCCAATGATGAAGTAGTTGTTCGACAAATAGGTCGAAGTTGCTAAAATCATGTTACGGGGTGCTGCGCACTTGAACCAGAACGAGATGGTGAAGGTCTGGGTGTTGCCGTGTTCTGGCGGTTGCATCTCAAGACGCGATGCGCCGTCAAACATGGCGGACGACTTTACCGGTTCTGCCCAGACCGGCTCAGGGTTCGTGTTGACTTCTTTGAGTGTGATCATGCTAATCTCGTACGTTGATGAGTGAAATCAATGTTTTGCGACCATTGAAATACTCAAGCGTAATCCGCAATTCTTCAGCATCCGGGTTGGGCTGAGGCAGAGTTGTTGACCGCTTGTATGTGGTCCCTCCGGCCATGGCCAGATTGTGACCGTTCGGATAGATGTGGAATACGTATGTTCCCTCAAAGGGAAGCGATACGTCGCTGAACAGGCTGTCTGCGGTCAATGTCCAGAGTATGTGATTTCGTACCACATTCAGGGTGGAGAGGTCGGTGCCTACGTGCTGCTGCGCTTCATCGCCGAAGACTGCCTGGAGCAAATCGGGAAGATCCTTCTTGAGTATGGCCGTGTCTGCCGGCTCCGCGTCAAGGGCAGCCAAGCCCGATGGGGTGTCGAAGGCAGAGGCGAGTGCTCGGGCAGGTATTCCGAATCCGAGATTGATCTGGGCATTGGCAGTGTTCTTGGCACCAGTCCCGCCCTGAGCCACGGCCAGTGGCAGCATGATATCCCGCTCACTGACAGGTGTTTTGTTGACGAAGTTGTCGCCCGTGTCGTTCCAGGTGAGCACTTCGCCAGGGGCCGGTTCAGGAAACTCCACGCCTGTCACGGCAGATGAAACCCGAAAAGAGACCGTACGATCCAGTCGTTCCGACAGCGTCTGACAGATCATGGTCAGCTTGTCCAAGGCGTTTTCGTGAGTGGAGGCCGGGAACGCGTCGTTTTCCAGATAGTCGACTTCCTGAACCAGTGACGGGTTGCGCCGGATGACGATGTGTTCGTCTGTCCCGGGTGGGGTCGAAAAGGTGCAGGTGCCTCCCATTTGTTCGCCAGCGCCGGACAGGGTGTAGTCGGTGCTGATGGTCAGCCGGGTTTCAACGCCGTTGAATACGCGGGTTACTTCGATATCATCGGTGTCCAGAAACATGAACGGAATGGCAAATGTCGAAGTGGAGCCATTTCCAATATATTGAATTTTGGATTGGGTTGATGCGATGGTCATGGTTATCTCCAACTTTTGTACAATTGAGATCCAAGGGACAAGGTGCTTCGATTGGCGCTGCCTCCATTACTGATGCGATGCATATTGGCATTTTGTCTGCCCCGGTTCAGGATTTCCCGCTCCTGCTGCGTGCCTTTGAAGAGCGTATCCTCCTCGGCCTCTCGATCAGCGGTTTTCCTCGCATCCTGAACCAATTGGCGTGAGCCGGACATGGCAACGCCGGATTGCCCCCAGCGAGCATTGAGTTTGGCACGGTCGCGCTCGCGGCCCTCTCGGACGGATTGGCCGTCCTCACGAGTCTGTCGGCGTTGATCAAGGGCTTTACCCTTGGCCTCTGTTTCCATAAGAGCGGCCTGTTCCTCATAGGGATTGGATGGCTGTCCCTTGTCCTTCTCTGTGGCTTTGCCCAGAAAATCCTGGAATACTCCCATCTGCTCCTTGAAGGCGGCAGCATCGTTTTCGTTCATTCCCATTTGTTTTCTCCTGATTGGTTATTCGTTGATGATGGTTGTGGGGACGATGAGCAGGATCGTCATCGGAAGGGGCTGATCCTGTGCTACGGTCAGTATGTTTTCCCGGGTCCATCCCTTGGGGAAGACCACGGATTTGTCGCCGGAAAATGTTCCTACGGAACGGCCCATGGGCATGGATGCCGAGCGGAAATTGATGGATTCCATCCGGTGTTCATCAGGGCCGATCTTGCCGCCGAGAGTCTGATGAAAACGAACGGCCACCTTGGTGATGCGTTGACGTTTGGTCTGTGCCGTCCCTCGGTGGCTTCCCCCTTCAAGGCGCATGGGCTGGGCCAGTGATGCATAGGGCAGCCCTACTTGAATGGTGGATGCCGGACGGTCGAGCGTGATGGTTCCCTGGGGGGAAACAGTGGCGTTGGGGCGGGTCGCCCCATCCGCCAGTATGGCGACATTCTCACCAGCCAGATGTTCAAGTCCGGCAACGGTTGAAGTCTGAGGACCGGAATATGTCAGCCCGCTGTCTACAAAAAATGCGTCTTCGATATTCCCATTGAAGGGAGCTTCCAGAAACTCGATGTACCGGCGTTCCTGTCCGTTTATTTCGCGGCGGACAACGGCCCATATCTGATCCCGTTTGGTCGTATCGTCGTAAATGGAGGTGATGGTTTCCACCGCGCCTTGAGTGGTGAGAATCGACCATGCAGTGACTTCCTGCGATGGGGCGTAGGTCATGGCAGCCAGCGTGCCGTCACCGCGAACACAATAGAGAATGGAGTCTGGCTCCTGGGCAAAGGCGAGTTGTTTAAAACCGCTTTTGGAGATGTGTTCGGAAAAAAGCGTCAGGTCGTTTGATACGTAGGCGTCCGATTCGAGCCGGTAGGCCATTTCACGGATTTTCTGGCCGGAACGCTGGATGTAGAGGGTGGCGTACCCGATGGATTCAGGGCGAAATCGTGCTGCGCCGCAGGCTCCTTCATGGTTGGCCTTGACGTTCTCGGGCGAGAGAGCATCGCCACCGGCACCACCTACAGTCCATTCGCCTCCAGCGGTTCCCACCCAGAGTCGACTACGTGGAATGATAAATTCGATGGCATTGGCCTGCCTGCCGGACAGTGTGACCTCAATGGCGTCATCATCCAGTGGTGTGTCTCCAGCCTGGGCTTCGGTTCGATCACCCACAGCGTAACACTCCCAGTACGCTTCCTGGAGGTTGCCTTGGGCATCCCAGATGGATTCGATGCCAGTGGTTACGGGGCTTTGAAAAACAATTGTCAGATTTGACCCATTGGCGACATGATTTGCATCGCCTTTGTAGCGATAATATCGCGTCGTGCCGTCCGGGTGCTGGCCCTTGATGCCGTCCTGTTTTTCGAACCCTTCGCCGTCGAGCAGTTTAAAACTGTCACCGGTCTTTCCTGAGCGGACAGTCCCGCTTCCTGCAATGATCTCCTTGTCTCTCCAGCCTTCCAACGGTGCTTCTCGTGTGTTCAAACGAAAATCGGTCATTTCTCCGGTTCGGGAAAACCAGATCGTGCCGGGTTCGTTGGGGGTGGCTGCAAGTACCAGCCGTTGTTCAAAAAAACCGACAGATGAGGGATAATTGTTCTCTTTCCAGACTTCAGGTGCTCCGAGAAAAACCATGTCTTCAAGAGACCAGTTGTCGTGGTGCAGCCGCGTCAGCTTGCGCACGGGATGATCCGGGTGGGTGATGATGAGAACATCCGCTGACTGGGTGTAGCGCAACCGGGTCAGGTCTCCCACTTTGTAGGGTGTCTGGAGTCGGTATTCCTCTTCCCCGGAACGGACGATGCCATGATCGGCAAAGACGCGCATGACGCCCTGTCCCGATTCATCCTCTCCGAATTCAAGCACATAGGTTTGCTGTCCGTTGAACTCGAAGGGAACAAGCAGGGATTCCTTTTGGTCGGACAGGGCATTGGTCACGAATCGGAATCCGGTTCGGCGTGTGACGCCACCGTGAGGATGGACCAGAAAATTTTCCAGTCGTCGGCAGCCGTTGTAATATTTGGAGAGATCCACTCTCCCTTCCAGACGGGGACTCATCTCCCCTGCGGTGAAATTTGTCAGAATCGGTGTCGATATACTCATGTCGCTCCTCCTCAGGATTTGCGACAGAGCGTATCCCCGGTTTTTTCACCAGGATGAAAACGGGTGAAAAAGGGGTGAAACAGGGCGTGAAAGGGGCGTGAAAAGGTGTTGACAGCCCTTTGGTGTAGGCCGTGTCCCAACGGGAAACGCCCGCTCTCCGATAGATCGGAAAGCGGGCGTCCACGTATGATAAAACGTCGGGTTTAGTTGGCTGTTGCAGGCATTGGCTTGGCCCCGTCCTTTTCACGATTGAGTCTGATGACCTGTGTCGTGAATGCGGTCTCACCGGGTCGGCAGGATGGGCATCCCTCCGACATGATGACACACCGCTCATCAAGGGAGGCTGGATCGATTTCCGCCATCTTGAGGAGTTTTGTGGTCATGCCATTCTTCCAAATGACAGGGAGTCCGCACTGGGAGCATTCCACGTAGAGCATTTCAGGGTCGAATGTTCTTGTCATGAAACCAGTGTAAGCATCGCAGAGCTTCATGACAAGGGTGCAGGCGTTATTATCGTGTATCTATTCGCTTTTTCTGTCGATATGCATGTCTGCACGCATCTCGGGCATACCTCCGGCATGACGGCAGACATGGGCAGCGACCGTGGCAGCGTATCGGTTGATGTCGTCAAGTTCCAGCCCCTTGTGCCAGCCGAGGGCCAATGCGGCAGTGAATGAGTCCCCGGCACCGACGGTGTCGACCACAGTGGTAGCGACTCCCGGCAGATCGGATGATGCATTTTCTGTCAGCAGCAGGCTACCGTTCTCACCTCTGGTCAGCACTGCCAGTTCCAGATCAAATTGGCTCAGAAGAGAGCGCAGGGCGGTTTCTTCGTCTTCAGGCAATGAAAGCAGACTCGCCACTACGGTAAGCTCTTCATCATTGATCTTGAGGACATCGGCCATCTGGAGGGAAGAGAGAATGCGTTCCTTGTCGTAAAAAGATTGCCTGAGGTTAATGTCGTAAATTTTCAGAGTGTTCGGTGCATGCTGCAAATATGCTGCAATGGTGTTGCGGGAACAGCTTGAACGCTGGGCCAGCGTGCCGAAGCAGATGATATCGGCTTTGGCGGCCATTGCCATACCGTGTTCAGTTGGTTCGAGAAAGTCCCAGGCAACATCGTCGGGAAAAGTGTAGGTGGCAACACCTTGTTCGTCGATATCGGCGTTGACCGTGCCGGTGGGATGTTCGATATCGACATCGATCAAGGAAGTGGCAATACCTTTTGCCTGCAAAATATCCAACGCTTCCCGTCCGAGATCGTCTTTACCGATGCGGGACACCGGAATGCCGGTGCCACCCAGGGCGTTGACGTGGTAAGCGAAGTTAGCCGGAGCACCACCGAGCTTTCGGCCGCCGGGAAGCACGTCCCAGAGTATCTCTCCCAGTCCGAGGGCGATGGGTGTTTTCATGGCTTATCCGTTCCGCTCCACCATGGCACGCAACCGTTCTTCGGTCAGGCGGCGCAGATTGTCTGAGGCAGGGAGCGCTCCCACGGTTCCGAGCAGCACCATGTAGTTGTCCAGAGCCGACTCCATGAGCGGGTGGCTTGGGCCGAGCAGGGTTTCATATACGGTCAGTCCCTTCTCATAGAGGGCAGCCGCTTCGTCGGTTTTTTCGGTGCTGGAGAGCAGCAGGGCCAGATTGCAATAGGACTGTGCGGTTTCCGTGTGCTCTTCGCCGAAAAGTCGTTGCCGAATATCCAGACTCTCACGGAAGGCGACTTCCGCAGCATCCATGTTTCCACCTCGTTCCTGCAGAAGGGCCACGGTGTTGAGATTGTCGGCTACATCGGGGTGCGCATCACCATGCACGGAGCGGTTGATCTCCAGGGCGCGTTCGGCCAGTCGCAGTGCTTCGTCCACGCGCTCGGTGGCTTCATACAGCAGGGCGAGATTGGAGAGACAGGAAGCGATGGTCGGATGACCTTCACCGTGGGCCTGCGTCAATACCCGGAGGCACTCCTTGAATGTTGCTTCGGCTTCATCATATTTCCCGAGGTGTTGCCGGATGACAGCCAGACTGTTCAGGATGGGAGCGGTCACCGGGTTGTCTTCTGTGAAGATTTCGTGTTGCAGGTCGAGGCAGCCCTTGAAAGCGGCTTCGGCTCGCTCCATCTGGTTCCCGGCCCATAAGACCGTTCCGAGTCCTTCAAGGTCGGCACAGATATCCGGGTGCTGTCTGCCTTTGAGTGCCACATCGACGGACAGGGCTTTGTCGAGTAGTTCAGCCGCCTTGCCGTATTGTTGCTGGTGGTAGAGCGAAAATCCGGCCTGATGCAGCACGCGGTTGGCAGCCGCCGTATTCACATCCAGTTGATCCACCAGGTCACGGCATGCCTGGATGTGGGGCATGAGCCATTCCACGGTCGACCAGTTCTGCGGCTCGGCATCGGGAAGAATGAGATTCAGGGCATAAATGGCGCGACTGGCCCACTCAACGGCATCTTCAGGTGAAAGGGATTGTCGTATGGCGTTACGGACATCGTCGTGGAGCTGATAGAGCTGCTCGTCCACATCCGTCTTGATAAGACCTCGATTCACCAGAGGATCGATGGTCGCTGTGGCAGCAAAAAATGCAGCCGCAGGATTGATGAGCGACGGGTTGTGCGGGGTGCCCTCGATGGACAGGGCAAAGTCGTAGGGCAACGGCGTTTCTGCCAGCATGGCCGCCATATACAGCGCTTCGGCTCCTCCGGGAGCCTCGTTTTCCACCTCTTTGACGGCGGTCAGTATTTCCTCGTCGGTACGGGGGGATGGTGTCACAGTTGCCACTCCTTTCTTCGCTCAATGGGATTACACGAAACCTCTATCCGGTTTGTCGGTCGAAGACAAGAAACCGTGCATTTCAGTCTCATACTATGAAGATACCGAGAAGCGGCTGCATGACTGCCGGCTGAATATCGATAAGCGTCAATCGTGAAATGACAAGCCGGGTGGAGGTCTTGCCGGATGGCGATGGGTGATGTTCCGAAAGAGCCTCGGAAAAGGGGCCAACTCGAGGGGGGAGGATCAAATAAAAGCGGCTCGACCTGATGGCCGAGCCGCTGAATCCGTAAAGGAGTATGTTTATCGCTTGATGGTGATGGTCGTGTTGAGGATGGAGTCGGATGTCGTGATGACCTTGGTGTTTGCCTGATAGCCTCGCTGGGTGACGATCATCTTGGCAAACTCTTCGGCCATATCCACGTTACTCATTTCAAGGGTGGAACCCTGTATGGTGCCGCGCCCGCCTTCTTCTGCCACGCCTTCGATGGGATTACCGGACGCTTCGGTGGAGACAAAGTTGTTCCCGCCGTCACGACGCAGTCCCCACTCGCTGTTGAAGCGGTACATGGCGATCTGGTAGAAGTCCTCGGTCTGTCCATTGGAAAAATGTCCCCGCAAAAATCCTTCCCGGCTGATGCTGGTGTTTTGCAGATATCCCCAGGCGAATCCGTCCTGATTCTGGAACAGGGTTGCCGATCCATCGTCAAAACTTGTGGTCGAGCTGATGTCACGGTTCATACTGGCCAGTGATATGAGGCTGTTGGTGTCGGTTCCGATGCCCGCAATACTGGAGGCTCCCGATTGCCAACTGGACGTGTCGGAGTTCAGGCCCACGTCAAAACTCAGGGTCTGTGTTCCACCTGTGGCTGAGCCATCTTCTCCCAGAGTGACGGTGAATTGGGGGATACCTTCTTCATTGAAGGAAGCAGGTCCCCAGTTGCTGAGATTCTTTCCGTCAGTCCCATTGAGGGAGTAGGCGGACTGGTTGACAACCTCACCTTCGCCATTGAATGTCAGTACCCCGACTCCGGCCAATCCTGCGCCGGAAGTGCCGTAGGCCCCGGAACCATCAGAGGATCCAGGAACAGCAATCAGGTATTCCCAGTACGTATATCCTGGGTTGGCGTTGGAAATGGAGCTGCTGGAAACCGGGTCAAAATACACGGTCAGATCATGCTGGTTTCCGTCTTCATCATAAATATTGAGACTGGACGAGTATGCAGGAAGATTTGATCCAAAAGGAGTGGAGGCTGTTGGGTCGCTGCCATCGTATGCATCCAGCATGGCGAAAAACGGATTATCGGCATTGGTGTAAAGATCGCCAGCCAGAGCATCTAGGTTGGTTATCATGTCGATGCTGGTTGATGCACGAGGCTCAGATCGGACCAGTCGTGTGGTTTGACCGTTTGCCATTACGTCCTGATAGGGAAGTTGAACATCCGTGGCAGAACTGGAGACAGTACCTGTTTCCCTGTCAATGGCGTATCCCTGCAACCGATAGCCGCTCGGGTCCACAAGGTATGCTTCATTGTTGAAGCGGAAATTTCCTGCCCTGGTGTAGTGGGTTGCGCCGGTACCGGTTACGGTGTCACCGACCTTGCGCACTCCGAAGAAGCCGTTGCCGGTGATAGCCATATCCGTTGACGTGTTGGAGCTTTCCAGCCCGCCTTCTCTGAAAATGCTGCGTATGTCGCCAACAGCCACGCCCTTGCCTATCTGGCTCGCGCTGTATGCGCCGGATTCGTATCCTGCGCTGCCGGTGGCCATTTGCTGGCTGAGCAGATCGGTGAACTGGGCGTCTGCCCGCTTGTATCCGACAGTGCTGACATTGGCGAGATTATTGCCAATGACCTGCATTCTGTCACCGTGAGCCACGACGCCTGTCGCGCCCACATACATTGTTGAAAAACTCATACTTCCTCCAATCCGGTCCCATCCGGATGCGGTGTGGGAATCATCGGGAGACCAATCCCGGCAATAAATTCCCTATTCCTTCTCGGTGTGGATAAAGCAAGCGGTGTGCCACTGAGAAAACGTAATCATACCGGAGGTAAACATTCAGAAAGGATAGGCACAACCTGCCTATCAATTCACTTGCGTTGTGTGGAGTCGGTGCGTACTGTGTCCAATCCATAGGAAAGTGACGCTAACAAGAAAAACATGGAGAAAAGACATATGAAACGGATTATTACCCTGCTTGGTACTACCCTGTTAGGCCTCATGCTGCTCACCGGCTGTAATCAGCAACAGGAACCGGGCGTCACCATCGGCGTCGTCGATGAAGCTGCCGCATTCCAGAATAACAAAGTGGCCAGCCAGGCCATGGAATACCTGAAGCAGCTTGGCGAGCCCATGCAGGCCAAGGCCGAAGCCGCTTACAACGCCATGCAGGAAGATCAGACCGAAGAAAACGTTGCCGCCTACAAGAAGGCCATGGGCGAACTGCAGCAGTCCATGCAGGGCGAGCAGCAGCGCGTTGTGGCACTCGTGGATGCCAAGTTCCGTGAAGCGCTTGAGACCTACCGCAAGGACAACGGCCTGACCGTCATCCTCAGCAAGGGTTCTGTGCTTTCTTCTGGAGAGACTGTTGATATCACCGCTGATATCGTTGCTGCCATGGATGCCATGACCGTGGATTTCGAGCTGCCCAAGCAGCCTGAAGCCGCCCCTGAAGCTGCACCGGAAACGGAAGGCGAACAGGCTCAGTAGTCTGACTCATCTCAGAAAGTAAAAGGGTTGCCCGAATCTCGGGCAACCCTTTTTTGTTGATATATACTGTGCTTCAGGCTGACTCTAGTCCTCGACAAAGGTATGAATTTCCTCGTGGGCTTTGGTGAGGTTTGCATCGAAATCTTCAAACAACTTCTTTGTCTTTTCCAGGTCGTTGTTCTTTGCCGCCTGTTCCATGTTCAAAGCGAGGTTGACCAGTCTTTCGGCACGGATCACGCCGCACATCCCCTTGAGGGAGTGGGCAAGCCGGGATGCCGCGTCAATGTCGCCGGCCTGCAACGCCTCGGCAAGAGATTTGTTTCGTTCAGGACTATCCTCAAGAAATGCCGCCAGTAATTCCCGGGCCAGTTCCATGTCATCCGCCAGACTTTGCAGGAAACGTTGGGAATCAAATATTTGTTCTTTCATAAAAATACTCCATTTCGTGAATCCCTATCATTCCTGTGACCGTAATGAAAGTATAATGACGCGTATTGGTCCCATCTATATGGTGACTGATCTAGTGCCAGACGTTGCTGCTCATGAACAGGGCGGCGCCGAACAGGGCGATACCGGCTGCACCACAGATGGACAGGATCGCATACACCCAATTGAAGATCGTCTTGTTGGCATTGGAAAGGCGCAGGGTGGCAGTACGCAGCGCCACGGCCGCCCATGCAAAAAGAGTCGTGGTGATGCCCATGCCGATTGCCATGGCAAGAATGGCAGCAACTCCGGCCCACAGAACGTTCTGTCCGATGGAAAAGGCCAGGATCACAGCAGCGCCGGGACAGGGGACAAGACCGGTCACCATCGAGACTGTCAGTACGCGGCGCATGTTATCCCCCTTGCCGGGCATAATATGTCCTTCGCACGTTGCTTCGGCGAGCATGCCGCCTTTTGAAAGGTCGTACACAGCCTTGATGGTCAGGAAGATGCCCATCAGGGCCAGCAGCGCATAACTGGCGGGTTGCAGCGCACGGCTTGCTTCCGCAAAACCGCCCATGCCGGTGGAAAAGACAAGATAGGCGATGGAAACGGCCACTGCGGCGGAACCCATGTGGACGAAGGTTATGACATTGCCCATGACAGCGCCCGAGAAGAACGAACCGGGGTTTGCCAGAAAGTAGGAGCAGACCACGGTCTTGCCGTGTCCCGGACCAACCGCGTGAACGATGCCGTACAGAAACGACAGCCCAAGGAACATCCACAGCGCCTTTCCAAAGGGATCGGTACGGATATCCATGCCAAACCCATTGAGCTTGAGAGTTAATTCTTTCTGGATGTTACGCACCATGGTCATGAGTTGCTCGATCGGACCGGGGGATTCCACCTCCATAAGTTCCTCTTCGGGAAAGTCGGTCGGAGTACCGCCTTCTCCAGCAATGGAGAGGTGGATCGCTTCAGGGACGATGAACTGCCAGTATGTCTGGTCCTTGGCTGGACGAATGACGTGGCTGACTTGAACCATGCCATCGATTTCAAAGGCGATGTCATCCTTCATGAGCAGGATGTCGGAGTAGTATTCCTTGTCGAACACAGCCACGCGCAGGTTGGATATCTCGTCAATCGGAAGATTGAGCGGGACAGAAAAATTGTACACGAGGCGACCTTCTTCCAGGGAAGCAGTGAACCCACGGGTTTCCTTGACGGGAATCCGTTTGCCGTTGTTCTCGATGAAAGTGAAGTATCCGTAGTTGCCCAGATAGTTGAATGCCCCGTCGCGGATTTTTTCCTGTCCGATGGTCGTGGGCAGGGTTTCGGCATTCACTCCCAGGTCACTCATGACAGCGTTGCTGAATATCTCATCGAACAGCCAGCGTTGATTGATGGAGTCAAGACCCTTTTCGCTCAGCTCAAAGGTCAGGGAAGTGTCAACGTAGACATGGGGATGGGCCTGGACTTGTGTCGGCATCAGTGCCGCGCCAACCGTCAGCAGGATCAACAGTATCATGGCATGGGGTCTGGAGGTCATGGGGCCTTGTAGTGCAGGCCCGTGTGCATGGCAAGTTTGTGCAATGCCGTGAGGCTGGAAAACTTGCCTTTGGCTGTGCTCGGGGATATGTTTATTAGATGATGGGTAAAGCATGTATTCACTGGTATATTCTATTGCTTGCGGCCTTTTCGGGTGTTGCCCTGTTTCCATCTAATGGAAATTGTGGAGAGGTACTTGAGGGGTATTCCGCTGCACTGGCTCCCTATGAGATGGCAAGCGATGGTGCCGTGGATGGCTTGGCGCACGAAATGATGCGGGCTGTGTCCAGAGAGGCCGGTTTCAACTATCGTCCAAAAAAACAATTGGGAAATGCTATCGCCGGTATTCCTCCTTGTGGGGAAGGGCATATGCTGCTTGCAGTCGAGTCTCTGGAAGTGGCTCCGTGCTGGGAGCGACTGGGCCCGGTTTTCACGACGGCGCAAGTCGCTGTCGGCTTGAAGAGAACGCCTCTTCGCTCACTACGGGACGTGCGAGGGAAACGGGTGGCGCTTGTCCGAGCCTCTTCGTTTGAGCCTGCGTCAACACTAAGCAATGTCGTACTGTATCGAACTGAACAGTATGAGGATTCTCTCCGATTGCTGGTGTTGGGCAAGGTTGATTATGTGGTAGGATCACAAGTGGGCATCCAGTGGGCCGCCGGGCAAATGGGGGCGGTCAGCAAAGCCCTCGGAACGCCGTTGGAACTTGGTCGTGAAGAAGTAACCATTTATATTTCCATGGATTCTGTTATCGCTGAAAAAAGGGGGGTGCTCCAAAAGTCGCTGATCCGTGCCATGGAAAAGGGTGTTTTTTTGGAAATATTACGAAAATATGGTCTATAACAAGGGTGACATGTGAGAGGTGTTTGTGTAGATTCTTCATAATTGATTGGAATTGCCACAGTTACCGGGATTTTTTCCCGGTGGGAAACAGATGCCCCAAGACAAACCGAAATATAAACGGCCGTTTTTTACCAACCGTTCCATCTCGCGTGACCTGACCCTCAGTCTGGTAGTCATCGTGTTGTTGATTGCTACTGCCATGGGGGGCTACATCTACTGGCAACAGACAGAAGAGATGTGGGCGAACGCAGAGGAAAAGGGTGAAGACACCATCACCAGTGTTGCGGAGATTCTGGCCGTTCCCATCTGGAACCTGGATTACGACAACGCCCGGCTGATCGGTTCCGTTTATACCCACAATGATGTGGTGCAGGGCATTCGCATCTACGGCTCCCGCAATGAAGTCGTGTTCGCCCATGAGAAGTTCTCGGGGAATCAGGCTGATTTCAGCAAGGTGCGATCCATTGTTTTTGAAGGCCGTACCATCGGTAGGGCGGAAATCGATTTCACTCTCGCCAAGGACAAGAAGCGACTCAACGAACAGATGTTTGTTTCGTCGATGATCATTGTCGTGGCTATCTCTGTTATCCTGGCCATCACCGGCCTTTTACTTCGTGTTTTTCTGAATAAACCGCTCCAGGTTCTCCAGCAGGGGATCGCCCGCGTCGCCAAGGGTGACTTCTCCTATGAATTCGGTGAAGTATACCATGCCGAGTTGTTGGAGATAGCCAAGCGATTCAGGCGCATGTCTGCTGAAATTGAAGCGCGTGAGAAAAAGCTTCAGGCCATGAACAAAACCCTGCAGGAAGCCGAGGAAAAATACCGCGGTATTTTCGAGAACGCTATCGAAGGCATCTTCCAGGCCACGCCTGATGGTGTCTTGCGCCGTGCGAATCCGGCCATGGCACGCATCTTCGGTTATGATTCCCTCGATGAATTTCTGGCTAATGTCCGATCTCTTGGTTCGCGGGTCATGGTCAATCCCGAATCCATGCAGGACTTTTACGAGCATGTGCGCGAGCAAGGGGAAGTGAAGCGGTTCGAGGCCGAGTATTACCGGCGTGACGGCAAGACGATCTGGGGTGCGCTCAATGCCCGGGCTATCTACAACGAGAATAAGGAACTTATTTTCATTGAGGGCATTCTTGAAGACATCACGGACCGCAAAAAGGCCGAGCATGATCTTGCCGACTTGAACCGGCACCTTGAGCAGTTGGTCCGTGAACGGACAGAGGACCTCGTCAACAAGGCCCGTGAATTGGAAGACGCCAACCAGCGCCTGCGTGAGCTGGATGAAATGAAGTCGGCATTCCTTTCGTCCGTGTCCCATGAATTGCGCACACCGCTTACCTCGATCCTCGGTTTTTCAAAGCTGCTGCACAAGGATTTCAAAAAGAACTTCATGCCCCTGGCCAAGAACGACGATCTTCTTGTCCGCAGGGGTAATCGTATCCGCGAGAACCTGACGATCATCAGCCATGAAGGGGAGCGACTGACGCGCCTTATCAATGATGTACTTGATCTCAACAAGATCGAATCCGGTCGGATGGGGTGGCGCGATGAGCCTATCAACATGGCCGATACCATTGAAATGGCTGTTCAGGCGGTCAAGGGCATGTTCTCCGGCAACTCTCACATTGATCTGATTACAGATGTGGACCATGATCTGCCGCTGATTGTTGCTGATCCGGATCGAATGCAACAGGTGCTTATCAACCTGCTGAACAATGCTTCCAAGTTCACGGACGAGGGCAGTGTTGTGGTTCGGGCCTTCCCCCGGTTCGGGCAGGTACGTGTGGAAGTCACGGATACGGGATCAGGTATTGCTACGGAAGATCAGGCACAGATATTCGAGAAGTTCCATCAGACTCGAAATGACACCATGGAAGAAAAACCCAAGGGTACTGGTCTGGGGCTCACCATCTGTCGCGAAATCGTGGAACACTACGGTGGCAGGATCTGGGTCGAGTCTGAAATCGGCGTAGGGTCCACCTTCATCTTCACCATTCCCGCTACATCCTAATCGCAAGTCTCCGCTTCTTTCTCCCTTTTCAGACACCATCTGAAAAGGGTTTCTCGCATTGTTTTTCCATGGTTGCCCGAAGGAGACTCTGTCAGCGCCGAGGAGCTTCTGGGTTCCCCGTAAAGAACACTTATCCCATTTACTGTGGGGTTCACCCCATTACCTAATGTAAAAAGTATCGACACCTTCAGGAAGGGAGACAGCGTGTGCAATCCACGCCAATTGCTCCTTCCTCATCTCCGTAAAAATGATACGCATCCCTTTTGGAGCTGATTTCGCTTTTCCTTTTCGTTTGGGACTTCTGTTGTAGCCAATTCATGAATAAGTCGAATTATCACGGCGTTTATCGAAGTTAAGGGCAATGGTTACACAGTATATTTCGAGCTATATTGTATTGGCAGTAGTTCGGAGTGTAAAAAAAGTTGAAATGGTGTGCAAAAAGTGTCGAAATATCAGTCAGAAATAGTCCATTTGGATAGAAAACAAGAATGTTTCTTTTTTGTTTTATTCAATAAATACAAGAACTAATTGTGTTGTGCATTGATTTTGCATTCATAAAGATTACCATTGACAAGGTGCCTCAGTCTCATTACGTGGGACGCTACAAAAATAACAGGAGTCGAAACTCATATGAGGATATTGTTAAACTACACGCTCACGCCGGTACTCTGTGCTGCTTTGGCTGTCATGGCCGTGGTCGTTGTGGTGAAGCAGCAAGAGATTGAAGGTCTCGAACATAAGCTTGAGCTTGCCGAACAGACGGCCGAGGCTCGAAAGCTCATGGTGGAGGAAACCCGCCTGCTGCAAAAGGCTGTGTCATCTCCACCGGTCAAGACGGTCACCGTCACTGCATATAACCCCACTACGGATCAGACCGATTCGGACCCGTTGATCGCGGCGTCCATGCGCAAGGTGCGCCTCGGTACCATCGCCGTTTCCCGGGATCTCTTTGATCAGGGTTGGGTATTCGGGCGCAAGGTGCGCATCGAAGGCCTCGGCATATTCGAAATCAACGACCTGATGAACAAGCGATTCACTCGCCGCATCGATATATTCATGTGGGATGAGAATCAGGCGCGGCAGTTTGGCAAGAAGAACGTCAAGGTCGCACTGCTTGAGATTTGATCAGACACGATGAATAAGAAAAAAGGCGCGCCCGAACGGGGCGCGCCTTTTTTTGTGTTCTTAATCCAGCCACTCGATATGAGCGTCGCGTCTTGTTGGTATTCGCTGGTAGCGAAATTTGGGATATCCCAGCATCAACGCGGCATGGACACCATGTCCCTCTGGGATGTTGAGGCGTTCGCGCAGGGCGTGACAGCCTTCAGCGGCTTCCATCAGAAAGCCGGCCCAGCACGCACCGATGCCGCGGGCATGGGCAGCCAGCTCCAGATAGGCAGCGGCCAGTGAGCAGTCTTCGGCAGGATGGAATCCATCTTCCGAAGCATGGGCAATGGCCACATGCGGAGCGCCATGCAGGATTTTGTCGATGCCTTTTTTCCAGTTCTTGATGACGCCGGGGAAGACGTTGTTGATGGCCATGTAGTGAACGGTATGTTCCACCAGTTCCTGCGTTACCTGCGGGGTGCGGGTCACGATCCATCGGGCGGGCTGGCCGTTCTTTGCGCTGGGGGCAAAAGTGGACACGCGCACCAACTCCTCGATCTCTTCTTCAGGGATGGTTTTATCCTTGAAGGAGCGAATGGAGCGGCGGCTCTTGAGAAACTGATATGCTTCCTCACGACTGATCCGCAGGTCGCGTGTCAGATCACCACAGTCCTCCGGTGCCAGACGTTTTGCCACGGGCAGTTCCGGCAGGGTTACGGCCTCCACAGGGCAAACGGCCACACAGTGCCCACAGGCTATGCAGGTCTTCTTGGCTGCCAGCCTGAGCTTGGGGAACCCTTCCTTGTCCTCTACTATCAACTGATACGGGCATTCGGCAAAACATGCCCCGCACCGTTTGCATTTTTCCTTGTCTGCAAACACGGCTTGCCTCTTGGGTTGCGTTCTATGATGTAATCGCTGATCAGGCGATGGTCGGCCACACCGGATTTCCGGGCGGCAGCATTGTCTGTCAGCTTATAACTTGCTGCAAATAGTGGGGATGGCGGCTTCGGTTATACCGCGAAGCGTTTCTTCCAGAATGTCGCTGCGGTCACCATATCCGGGGACAACGACATCTTCCACCTGGCTGGAAAACTTCTCCGAATGAACAATCTTGCCCTCTTTGGTCAGGATGACCTTGACCGTCACCTTGCCTTCATAGGTTGTGGTGCCTGTCTGATTGAGTGCCAATTCGAGAAGCTCGCCACTGACAACGGTTTCATTGCCGGAGGGAAGAGTGGAGGTGCGGTAGCTCACGTCACAGCCCGAGGCTTTGAGCTCGTCGAAAAAAGCCCAGGATACCCAGTCGGCTTCATCGGAAAGAGATTGCAGGGCTTCCCCTGATTTATCCGTTCCAAGGCGGGTTATGCCCCGTTTGTCTTCAAACTGATGGATGACGGCTTTACCGGGGCATGGGCCGGATGACGGGCCGAGTTTGTAGGTCAGTTTGACACCGCTGCCGGAAGCACATCCGGCGACTATGGAGAGCGCGGTCAGTACCGCGAAGAGAGCAATGGTTTTCATGTGGCGCATGGCATACTCCGTTATATCTGATCACCCTGGGGTGCCGGGGGATCGTCGTTGAGGCGTTTGTCCAATTCTTTTTCCATTTTGTCCAACAGCTTTTGCGTGAGATCCATAAGACGATCAAGGTTTTTATCGACAAATGTCTTTGCCTTGTCGTTCAGGCTCTTTTCGGAGCTTTCAGGAGTGGGTGTACTTTCTGGCGTATCCGCACTGTCCCTGTTCGCATCAAAAGCCTTGGCGCGCTCTGATTCCATTTCGACAATTTCACGAATGGTTTCCAGGCTGAGCTTGATAGAGGCCAACTCCTCTTTCATGACAGTTTCGCTTTCCTTCAGCGATTGCTTGAGTGCGAGAACCTCATTCTCAAGGGCCGCAAGCCGTTCCTTGTCTCCGTCCGAAGTAGAATCAAAAGAACACCCTGTTGCGAAAAGCAATCCTGCAATGAGCAGTATTATGACATTGTTCTTCATCATGCAGTGGTAATAGCACACGGCGTGGGGCGCTGACAATCGGCCAAGGCGAATCTTGATTTTCGAGGCCAAGTCCGTACAATACGCCATGCTGCAAAAGGAGCGGCAATCAGAGAAAAGGATGAACGACAGAACATGAAAAAAGTGTATGGTATTATAGTATTGATGGTGTTGCTTTCGATCTCGGGCGTTGCGACCGCCGGAGACTATGTGCCGGTGCCGCCTCCGAGCAGCTTCAGGGGAATGGCCTGGGGAACATCCCTTGCCGATTTGCCCGGCATGTTGCCGGTACAGGAGTCCGGCTTCAAAAACACCTATTTCCGAACAGATGAACGGATGACCTTCGGCGATGCAACGATTCGCTCTGTTGCCTATTACTTTCGCGAGGGCAGGCTGTATCGGGTCGGGGTCGCCTTTTCCGGGCGGGCCAACCATTTTCTGATCAAGGAACGCCTCATCTCCATGTACGGGCGAGGCCGTGGGGTCGGCCTGCGCTACGGCTGGATGTGGCCGAACTTTTCTGTCGAAATCAATTATGACGACGAGGCCGATTCCGGCGGTCTGTTTTACACCTATGAGGGAGCCTGGGAGCAGGCGGAAGGGAGCGGATCGTGAAGCACGATATTCAGTCGGTTCATTCACTCAAGAAGCGGTACACGCTGTATTATGTGTTCAGTCTTGTTGTTCTCGGTCTGCTTTTCTGCGCCAACTTCGGCATCATTTATACGTTGGTCGTGACACCGCCGGACGAGCCGGCCACGGTCATGAAGTATGTCTACCTGATCATGATCGCGGGTTTCATCCTGCTGTTGGCGCAGGGGCTGCTCGTTTTTACCCGTTTTCTGTCACTTCTCGGCAATGAAGCTGAAACCATCCGTTCGCTGAATGATGAACTGGAACAGCATTCGGTCCTGGACAGTCTGACCAAGGTGTTCAACCGACACAAGTTTGAGAGTGTCGCCAATCGTGAGATGCAGAACGTCCGTCGCTACAACAGTCCGTTGACTGGGATCATGTTTGATGTGGACGGGTTCAAGGGGATCAACGAGGAGTACGGATACGGAACCGGCGACCGTCTTCTGGCGAATATGGCCCAGTACATCAAGGGCAAGCTCCGTAACTCGGACTATATATTTCGCTGGCGTGGCGGGAAGTTCATCATCCTTGCTCCGCACACCGATGCAGAGAAGGCAGTCATGCTCGCAGAGAAACTGCGCCAGATGATCGGACACAAGCTCTTTGGCGGAAAAATCCGCATGACGTTGTCTCTGGGGGTGGTGCAAGCCACTCAGGAGGATACGCTCGAAACCTTTCTGCAGCGGATCCAGTCTGCATTGACCGCTGCCAAAAGCAAGGGAAAGAACCGCGTGGTCCTTGGTGAGCGGTAGTTCGTCAGGAGCAGAGCGTTTTCAATGAAAAGCCGGGCTGGAAATACATCCAGCCCGGCTTTTCGTTCGGAGAAATGTTGCGGCTTACAGCATGGGGTCCATGGCCGAGGTGAGCAGTCTGGCGATGTCGTGAACATCGGCCTGATACTCTCCTGATTTGACCTCCTGCTTGAGCCGGGCGATCTTCCGTGCTCTCTCTTCGGCCTCGGACCTGCCGGTCCTGTCCGATTGAGTTGCATCGAACTCGTTGAAAACGCGTTCGGTCTCCATATTGGTGGCATCACGGATGCCACTTTCATCATAACCCTTCATTAACCCCTCCCTGGGCTATTGAAGTCAGGGGAAGGATCTCCCAATCCTTCCCTATTCTCCCTTCCCGTTACGGCAGCCTCGACACACATCCTGTGCGTCTCTTCTTCCGCAACCTGCGGATGCCCTTGCCGTGGCCTGGTGCATCCGCTGCAGTTGATTCTCTTATCGGACAGAAAGCCGGGAATACTTAGGGTGTATTTCCGAAAAAACAATATTTAAATAAAGACATACAATTACAGCGTGTTGGTGTTTGCATGCGGTTTGCCTCCTGGTATGCCGAGAATCAGGGCTGGCCAAACGATAGCGATGACAAAGGTCGGCGATTCGGGGTATAGGCTTGCCATGACCGTCATACGCAAACTCTGTTTCATCGATCCCAAGCCTCAGTTGGTCGCTGCTGCCGAAGAGGCCGGATACGAATTGTTGCTGTTGCGAACAGGCAAGCAGCCCTTTTTCGATCTGGCCGCCGCTCTCGATGAGCACGGGTTCGAGCCGGAACTCGTCATGCAGACCGAAACGCTGGCTGATCGGACCATCGTCACCGGGCTCGATACAGTGGATTGCCCCACGATGTTCTGGGCCATGGACCCCCATCTGAATGCCTATTGGCATAGCGCCTATGCACGGCTGTTTGATGTGACATGCTCCACCCAGCGGCAGTGGATACCGCGCATCAAGCGGCAAGGCGCCACGGATGTTCGCTGGCTGCCTATCTTCGGCAGGGCCGAACCATGGAAACCCATGGCTGAGCGACAGCTGGACATGGCGTTTGTCGGTCGCATCACTCCCCAGCGACCGGCGCGACAGTGGATGGTGAAATTCCTCCGTGAAAAGGCGCAAGGGCATACCTTGTCCATTGAAGACAATCTTACGTATACCAAGATGATGGAATTGTATGGAGATTCACGAATCATTCCCAACGAATCCATTTTCGGCGAAGTGAACTTCCGTCTTTTTGAAGCGGCTTCCTGCGGTTGTCTGGTCATGAGTCAGGACCTTGGCGAAGAGCAGGAGGCGCTGTTTGAGCCGGGACGGGAGTTTGATACCTATGCGGATGTGGTTGAACTGGATCACAAGCTTTCCTGGTATCTGGACAATCCGCGTCTGGTGCAGGCCATGGGCATGGCAGCCCGTGAGCGGGTATTGTCGGAACATCTGCCGGAGCATCGGCTTGCACGGTTGGTGTCGATTGCTTCGGAAGCAACCAGATGCCGTGTTACCGGAGTTGAAGCCAGCAAATGGGAAACACTCACGGCTGTCGCCATGTGGGAAGCTGGACTGCTCGTTCAACCCGTCAAAACGATCCTCGCCAGACTGGCTGATTTGGATCAGGACGGTGATATTGTCGCGGCATTGTTGCGCGTACAAAGTGGCGCCAAGTTGAACAAGGCCATGAGTGACAACCTCAAGGTCATTCTTACCAATAATATCTGTTGTGATGTGTTGGACGTCAATCTGGCCGGTTCCATGGCTGCATTGCGGCTGGATGAATGGGATTGGGCCAAGTCGTTCTGGTACAGGCACTTGCGTAGTGGCCCGGAGCGACGACTGGCGCCTCCTACAGACAAATTTTCCCTCCTGACCCTGTGGGCAAAGGAGCTGAAACGGGCGGATCGAGTGGTGCGGGCCGGATTCTCCTTCAATGTGGAGCATCACCTGCCCATGAGCGCCACAGATTGTCTGATGACAATCCTTAGTGAAGAACCGGAACACCTTCCTACTCTTCGTCTGCTGGATACGATGTTACGCCCCATCATGGGTCTTGAGCAGGCCCGTGTAGGGTTTCTTTCCATCCTTACGCTGTTCGAGCGGACAGATTGGCGGCTGGCTCTTGAAATAGCCCTTGCCAACCTGCGCTCCTATCGTCTGGAATCAGGGCTTGAGGAGTTGGAGCTTGCCCAATCCATGGCCCGGGAGCAGGGACAGGAGTCTCTGTTCAGAAAAGCCCTTGCAACAAGGGACAGGGCCGGGTTGCTGTCACGTCATCTGGCAAAGGGATAAGACTATCCTTTCATGGACATGATGTCATGCACCTGCTCATCGGTTGGATCAATGAACATCAGTCCCATCCCATAGTGACCCGGGCGTTCGGTTCGTCCCCATCGAATGCTCGAAAAAATAGGTCGTGAGCACGAGAGTTCAGGAATCTGGAGATGGACGAATAACTCCTGCGACATGTCCCACTTGGTCTCCACAAAACAGCCGCCGGGGGATATGTCCCTGATGGTGCCATCTATGGTTTTTGCCATGCTCGGATCGTCTTCAGTCGATAGACGACAATCTAGCTGAACTGCATGGCGCTCATGATTTCGAGCCTTGTCTCCTGACGCTTTTTCCAAATTGATGAAGAACGCCTGCCGGGAATCCATATAGGTGATGAATTCGAGTCGGGTATTGGCACGGGTGCGAAGAACAGGGAAATAGCCGATGTAATTGAAAAGCCTGTCTCGTTCCCTGCGCTTGGCTTTCATGACCTTGTCGATTTCCAGCACGAGTCCGGCCATGGAAATGTCTTTGAGTCGCTTGAGAAGTCCGCCGATGGTTTTGACGTATACCGGTACTATATCCTTGTGAATCAAGGTGTTGCCGTACAGGTCGGGTGTGTCGGTCAGTACATATATTGTGTGGTGTGTTGTCATTGAATCTCCCCACAAGCATCATCTTCACCCTGCCAATGAAAGGCAATTAGATTTTGGCAAAAGTTGTTTGAAGAGGTGGGTGGCATGCCTTTCAGCAATAATTCGTCACATGGTCGACATGAAGCGTGGTCTGATTTGGGACATCTTCTATCTAGACTTTTTCTCGAAAAGAATTCATGTTCAGTATAGCTCTGGAAAACCGAAGTGGGAGGCGCAGATGAAATTGATTCGCTGATTCCCGGCAGCCGGGATACCGTGTCGAAGCCCTGTGAATCAACGTTCAACACCGGACGGGGGATATGGCCCAGAAGCATTTCGTCCTCGATACCAACGTCCTTATTGAAAATCCCAAATGCATCACCGCTCTGAGAAACGGGGCGGAAAACAAGATTTACATTCCGTATACCGTCCTGACCGAACTGGACGGACTCAAAAAAGACCCGCGCATAGGGCATATCGTGTCCCAGGCCGTGCGCGCCATCCTCGACGACGATCAACTCACCATCTTCCCACCGGATTTCGCCCTCACGCTCACCGATGACGTGATGGACGACCGCATTCTCAAGGAAATACTGCACATGGCACCCGAAGAAGGGACGCTCATCACCAATGACCGTATCCTTCAGATCAAGGCGTCATGTTATGGCATTCCCAGTGAGGAGTACCGTGATTCAGACCCGTTCCGCTCTGAATCGCAACGGTATACGGGATTTGTGGATGAGGGAGATCCGCCGGAAAACAACTGCTTCATGTGGGAGGCCGGAACCCCGGTTTTTCATGGCCCGGAAGGGCCGAAACCCATCAATTACACGCATGAGATATGGGGCGTAAAACCCCGATCAGTCTATCAGAATCTGGCACTGGAGCTGATGCTTCAGGAGGGCATTGATCTCATCTCGATTCAGTCCGAGGCCGGGTATGGAAAGACATTCCTGTCTCTGGCGGCCGCCCTGTACCTGATGCTTGAGCGCAAGGACAATCCCTACCGCAAGATATATCTGGTCAAGCCGGTGGTCGAGATCGGATCGAAAATGGGCTACCTGCCAGGTGACATTGAAGAGAAGATGCTGCCGTACATCAAGTACGTTCAGGATCTGCTTATCAAGCTCCATGACATTCGCCCCTGCAATCGCTTGTGGGCCGACCCGCAAAGTGAAACACTCAAGTTCAACAGGAAAAGGATCGAAGTGCAGCCGGTGGCATTTATCCGCGGCATGAACATCGAAAACGCCGTGGTCATTGTGGATGAAATGCAGAATCTCTCCCGCGGCGAGACCCGTGCGCTCCTGACCCGTATGGGCGAGGGGGTCAAGTGTATCTGTCTCGGGGATACGCGTCAGGTGGACCATCCGTATCTTAATGAATCAAATAACGGGCTGAACTGGACAGTAAGAAAGCTGAAAGGCTATAAGAATTATGCTCACATGGTTTTGAAAGGGGATCGATCGCGAGGTCCCATCACGGATATCGTATTGAAATCCAAACTCTAACAGATACCCCATGCCGATTATTCGGTGTCGGGCATTGGTACCAATGAGAATGAAAAGGTTATGGGGAATCCCGTTTTTGGCGGGATTCTTCCTTCTTGCATGGGCAGGGCTTGGTCTGGCGGCATCGCATGAAACGTCACACCCCATGGAGTCGTCCCAGTTTCCCTCCCTTGAGTCGGCCATTCGGCTCAAGGGACCGATCTACTTTTGCGGTGAACGGGTCCCCATTGACAACCCCGACATTCGTGAACGATTGGAAAAAGAACTCCTTCTCATGCTCTGGGACCGTGCACAGGTCATCCTTTGGCTCAAACGCACCGGGCGCTACTTCCCCCATATCGAAACCGTCCTTCGAGGCGCGGGGATGCCTGACGATCTTAAATATATTGCGGTCATCGAGTCCGCCCTCAAGCCGCTGGCCGGTTCCAGCCGAGGTGCTCGCGGCATCTGGCAGTTTATTCCATCAACAGGGCGAAACTATGGTCTCACTGTAGACAGATACACGGATGAACGACGAAATTTCCATCTCGCAACCAAAGCCGCAGTCGCTTACTTCACTGATTTGCACGACATGTTCGGATCATGGTCCATGGCCTGCGCAGCCTACAATATGGGCGAAAAGGGACTGGAACGCCGCGTTGAGCAGCAGGAAGTGGATGAATATTACAAGCTGGATTTGCCTACGGAGACTGAGCGCTACGTGTTGCGCGCTGTAGCCGCCAAGCTGATTCTGGCCGATCCGTCGCGGTACGGTTTCAAGATGATGCCCGAGGATTACTACCAGCCGCGCCGGTTCGACAGGGTTCGGCTCAAGCACACGCTCCCCACCCCGGTCAGTGTCGTGGCCAAGGCCGCAGGGTCCTACTATAAGCAGATTTGTGATTTGAACCCCCAACTGCTGCGCGGAGTGGTGCCTCCCGGTGACACCGTGATCTTCCTGCCCGAAGATAGTGCCAAGCGGTTTGCCAAGAACTATCAGCAACTGGTGGACGAGTACCGAGCAAAGAACCGCACAAAGACCTATGTCGTCTGCCGCGGCGATACGCTGACCAGCATCGCTTCTCGCAACAATCTGCCCCTCTGGAAGCTGCTGAAAATGAACGATTTGAAATATCGTTCGGTGATCCAGCCCGGCCAAGAGCTTGTTGTTTCACAATAAATCGATGAAGTGAGATATCGATTTAACGATCAGTCGAGCTTTGGTTGATTCCCTCTTGCGTCAATCGTCAATCCTCGTTACAACGAAATTGGTTGGGCCAATTTTGGCCTGTCTGTGTTCCGCAGCGCATGACATGAATCCGGTACAGATATCCTGTGCCGCCCCGGGAGTGGCAGCCTGAGGGAAAGACCGAATCACGAGGAGACGCCGATGTCAGATAGAGTCAGTGTTGGCAGATTGAGTATTGCCAAACCCTTGCACGAGCTGGTTGAAAACAGCGTTGCCCCGGGTACAGGGGTGACCCCGGATGCCTTTTGGAAGGCTTTTGAGGAAGTGCTTTCGGAACTGGCCCCCAAAAACAGGGAGTTACTTGATATTCGCGATGACATGCAGGCGAAAATTGATGCCTACCATGTTGAGAATCGGGGAAAAGACCATGACCCTGCCGCATATAAACAATTTCTCGAATCCATTGGATACCTTGTCCCCGAAGGGGAAGACTTCACCATAACCACCGACAATGTTGACCCGGAAATCGCAACGGTTGCCGGTCCGCAACTGGTCGTGCCGGTCACTAATGCCCGTTACGCCCTCAACGCAGCCAATGCTCGTTGGGGCAGCCTGTATGATGCGCTGTACGGTACCGATGTCATCTCCGAGGAGAGTGGCGCGGAAAAGGGCGGAGAATACAATCCCGTCCGTGGTCAGCGTGTCATGGCTTATTCTTCAAAATTTCTGGATGCAGTGGTTCCGCTCAAGGAAGGCAGCCATGCCAAGGCCGCGGGGTACAAGGTTACCGGCGGTGGACTGGGCGTACTGCTCACCGATGGCACTGTGGTCGGTCTTGCGGATTCAACCCAGTTTGCCGGGTATACAGGCGGCAACACCCCGTCTTCCGTGCTTTTCAAAAACAATGGCCTGCACATCGAACTGTTGATCGATCCCACCCATCCGGTGGGCAAGGACCATCCGGCGGGCGTCAAAGACGTATTGCTGGAATCGGCAGTCACGACAATCTGCGACTGCGAAGACTCCATCGCTGCCGTGGATGGTGAGGACAAGGCGCAGGCCTATGGCAATTGGCTCGGCTTGATCAAGGGAGACCTGACCACCGAGATGTCCAAGGGCGGCAAGACCTTTGTCCGCAAGCTGGAAGAGAACCGTACATACAAGACACTGGGCGATTCGGAGCTGTCTCTGTCCGGTCGCTCCATGCTGCTGATCCGCAATGTTGGTCATCTCATGACAACCGATGCCGTCATGATGGATGGCGAGGAAGTGTCCGAAGGCATGCTCGATGCCATGATGACCGGTTTCATCTCCCTGCATGAAGCCAAGGGAACCTGTCGTTACGGCAACTCCGCCACCGGCTCGACCTACATCGTCAAACCCAAGATGCACGGCCCGGATGAGGTCGCCTTCACCTGCGAACTCTTTGCCATGGTCGAAGACAAGCTCGGCCTGGCATCCAAGTCGCTCAAAGTCGGGATCATGGACGAGGAACGCCGGACAACGGTCAACCTCAAGGAGTGCATCCGGGCGGCGTCCGATCGCGTTATTTTCATTAACACCGGCTTCCTTGATCGCACGGGTGACGAGATTCATACTTCCATGGAGGCCGGTCCCATGGTGCGCAAGAATGATATGAAGGCGCAACCGTGGATTGTGGCCTATGAAGATTGGAATGTGGATACCGGACTGGCTGCCGGATTTACGGGTATCGGACAGATCGGCAAGGGCATGTGGCCCAAGCCGGACATGATGGCCGAGATGGTGGAAACCAAGGACGTTCACCCCAAAGCGGGTGCCAACTGCGCCTGGGTGCCTTCTCCCACGGCTGCCACGCTGCACGCCATGCATTACCACTATGTGGATGTCTTTGCCGTTCAGAAGGATTTGCTGAAAGCCGGAGGCCGAGCCTCACTTGATGACCTGCTGACTATCCCTCTGCTGACTGAAGAGCTGGCACCCGAGGATGTTCAGGCGGAACTGGAAAACAATGCCCAGGGCATCCTCGGCTATGTTGTCCGCTGGGTAGACCAGGGTATCGGTTGCTCCAAAGTGCCGGACATCACCGACGTCGGGCTCATGGAAGACAGAGCCACACTGCGTATCTCCAGCCAGTACCTCGCCAACTGGATTCACCATGGCGTGTGCTCGGAACAACAGGTGCTGGATACGCTCAAAAAGATGGCCGCAGTTGTTGATCGCCAGAACGAAGGTGATCCCCTGTACAAACCAATGGCTGCGGACTTCGATAACAGCGTCGCATTCCAGGCTGCCTGCGATCTCGTATTCAAGGGGTGCGAACAGCCCAGTGGCTACACCGAACCGATCCTGCATGCCCGCCGTCGCGAGGCCAAAGGGCAATAATCATCGGTTTTCAGGATACCTTGCAGAGAACGACTACAAGCGCTCCGGTCAATTGGCTGGAGCGCTTGTTTTTTAAAAGTAGGAGTGAGCGGTAGAAAAATCGATCTTCATCACGATTTTTGTACCCATGGGCTTGAAAAAAAAGGTGAAATAAGCCAAGACATAGACTGGCTATAATAAGTAACCGGTGTGGTGTAACAGATGTTTGATTACCAGTTGGAAGAAAAAGAATCCTATCTTCTGGCCAAAGGACGTGGGGACTCCGTCAGCCATGAAGAGTGGAATTTCAATGCAGAGAAACTCCTCAGAGAGACCTGCGAACGCGGCCACAAGCGGTTGCTTATTGATCGTCTCGGCGTGGAATTGCAGGTCGATGCATTTGATGTCGTGACTGTTGCCGACCATCTTGCAGAAATGGGCTTGCACCAATTGGGACTACGGATTGCCGTGGTATCGGATGGAGACAACGCACTCTTTTGCATGCTGGAAACAGCCATGACCAACCGCTCCTTTGTCTACAAGGTTTTTCGGGATGTTGATGCGGCAAGAGAATGGTTGTTGAATTGCTGATCTTTTGCTTGAGTAACGAAAGCAAAAAGGCGCGTCCTCTCATGAGGACGCGCCTTTTTTATTTAAGATAACTCCCGGCTACTCGCCGCTTTTTACATACCATCCGCTGGATTTGGTCAGCAGATCCTGAACCCGACCCACCAGGGCATGGGGATCGGTGAGGTAGCCTTCGAGCAGGAGTGCGGACTCGTACAACTGGTTGGCAGCCTGATCGATGAACGGATCGTCCTCGTCCTTCTCGAAAATGGTGATCATGTTGCGAACCAGTGCGTGATCCGGGTTGATCTCAAGGACCTTCTGCGGAATGGAGGTGTCCTTGGAGACCACACGCATGATCTTGTCCATGGATGAGGTGACATTGCCATCCGGGTTGGCAAGGCAGACCGGCGAGTTGGACAGGCGCTTGGAGCTTTTCACTTCGGTGACAGCATCGCCGAGTGTCTCTTTAATGCGGGCCATGAGCTTGTCGAGGGTGGTCTGCTGATCGTCGGAGAGCGCTTCAGGCTTTTCTTCCTTCTCCAGTGACTCGAACTGGTCCAGCTTGGCCATGTCAGCATGCTCTGCCGAAACAAGGGTGAAGCCATCCACATCGCGGACAGCGTCCATGACGAACTCGTCGATAGGCTCGTAGAGGTAGAGCACTTCGATGCCCTTGCGACGGAAGACCTCAAGGTACGGGGACAGCCCAAGCGCTTCGCGGCTGGGACCGTACGCGTAGTAGATTTCCTTCTGTCCTTCCTTGGCACGAGAGATGTAATCGGCAAAGGATGTCAGCCCCTTTGCGTCATCCTTGGCAGAGGAGTTGAAACGGACCAGCGAGCTGAACTTGTCCTTGTTCAGGAAGTCCATGTAACCGGCTTTGAAAATCGTTCCGTGCGAATGCCAGAATTCGTCGTAGCGCTCGGCATTGTCCTTGGCCATTTTTTCCAGATGACCGAGAACCTGTTTGACCAGGGTGGAGCTGATCTTGCGGATCAGTACATTGTCCTGCAGGGTCTCGCGGGAGATATTGAGCGGCAGGTCTTCGGTGTCGACCACGCCTTTGACGAATCCGAGATACTCGGGGAGCAGGTCCTTGTTCTGCTTCTCGATGAGCACGCGACGGACGTACAGGTCGAGTCCGCGATTTTCACGGCCCATGCCGAAAGGATCTTCATCGGTCTTCGGGATGAACATCAGCGCGTTGAACTGCACCGGGGCATCAACTGAGGTGTGCAGGGTGTCGAAGGGATCTTCGGAATCGTAGGTCAGGAATTTGTAGAATTCCGCATACTGCTCATCCTTGATCTGGAACTTCGGCTCACGCCACAGGGCAGTGACAGTGTTGACTTTCTCTTCGCCCACGTAAATGGGGAAGTTGATGAAGTTGGAGTGCTTCTTGATGATGTTCTTGAGGGCAGCCTCGTTGGCGAAGCGGCTCTTCATCTCTTCGGTGAGTTTGACTTCGATGGTCGTGCCGCGTGCAACGTCTTCTTCAAGCTCCTGGAGCTTGTAGTCGTTCTTGCCGTCGGAAATCCATTTGACGGGCTTGGCGTCTTCCTCGATGGAACGGGTGGTGACAGTTACCTCGTCAGCGACCATGTAGACGGAGTAGAAGCCGACACCAAAACGGCCGATGAGGGAATCAAGGGACTCCTTGCCTTCTTTGGCCATGCGGGTCAGTTCGGCAGTACCCGAATGAGCGATGGTACCGATGTTGCGCATCAGCTCTTCGCGGGTCATGCCAACACCCGTGTCGGTGATGGTCACGGTACCGGCTTCTTCGTTGGCGGAAATGCGGATTTCCGGAGTGACGGTGTCTTCACTGCCTTCGCTGGTGGATTTGAATCGGACTTTTTCCAGTGCGTCGGAAGCATTGGATACCAACTCCCGCAGGAATATTTCCTTGTTCGTGTACAGAGAGTGAACAAGGATATCGAGCAGTTGACTGACTTCAGCCTTGAATTTGTGAGTGGTCTTTTTACCCATTGTGGTTCCTCCAGAACTATGGTGTTCACACGCCCGCCGACCAAGCCCTGCAATGCTTGATCGGCGGATCTCAATATAAGAGTGTGATTAAGGGAAATATTATCCGCTTACGCGGCTTCCAAGTTCTGGTTAGGTAGTTACAGACTTGATTTTGTCAAGAAGGTACTTTTCCATTTCGCGTCGATCCTTGCGAAGACGGATCATTTCAGCTTCCATGATTCTGAGCTTTTCCTTGAGCACATCATTTTCACGTCGCAACTCATGGGTCTCTTCCATGGCAGACGTGATGCGCAAGGCGGCTTCCTCCAGCCCTTCCTTTACCTCGCCGAGGTCCTGTCCGTTGACGGCTTCAGGACTCAGTACGTTACGGATGCCTTCTCCGACGGATTTCGCTATTTCCATTCCGATGGCAGCGGCCATCTGCATGGCAGGTTCCATGGAGTGTGAAGTGTAGGTGGTGCTTGGAACCGCGGCGTTATCAGGCATTGCATCAGCCTGGAGAGGGTAGGACTGTGATAGCTGTTCCATGACGTCACGAGCAGTGTGTCCTTCCTTGAGCAGGCGGGATATGTTGGCAAAAATCTCCAGGGCCTCGGGTTTGAAGCGTTTCTGGCGTCCGCGTCCGATGCTTGGCAGATGTTGGGCGAATCGGTTTTTCCAATAATGGACGGTCGACTCGGGAAGTTCCAACTCTCTGGCTATTTCGGCGACGGAAAGCACTTTTTTGCCGGACATGGTTTCCTCTCCTTGGATACATGTTGTGCGACTTTGTTGTTCTTCATTGTAGTACAACAACCAACTAAGTAAAACAAGATATAATAGGCTATATCCTGTTGAGTTGCGCCGTAAAAACAGAGGGGTACACGCTATTGCTCTGGAGATCTTGACAATTTCTAGACTTTGTTATCTGTCCGCAATAGAGTTGTTTTTTCGCTAAAAAAGCGTCTTTCAATAGCTTTTATCAATTTGTGGAATAGATTGCTACTATGGTAAGAATCTCGGGTCCGTCCCGAATCTCGTCCCCGGACGGTATGGAGAGTATGATGCATTTGTTGTTTTCCAAACCTGTGTATATTGTGCTGCGTTTGATTATCGGCGGTATTTTCATTGTGGCTGGTGCCACAAAGATCATGGATGTCGATACCTTTGCCATGGCCATTGATGGATATGGACTGGTTTCGTGGCGCATAGCGAATGTTATCGCAAGAACCCTTCCCGCTCTGGAAATAGTAGCCGGATTGGGATTGGTTTTCGATGTTCGCGGCTCATTGGGGACGATTGTTGTGCAGTTGTTGGGGTTCATGGGCGTGCTTGCCTATGGGATCTACATGGGATTGGACGTGGATTGCGGTTGCTTCGGCCCTGGTGATCCCGGTTCTGGGGAACCTGGCGGGCTGTGGGGAACCTTTATCCGTGACGCGTTCATGCTGGGCGCGTGTCTGCTGATGTACTGGCAGCGGCAGGTGGCTGGCTATACGCCCCTTTCGCTCACCCGTTTTATCCAATCCAGAAAAGAGGAGTGACCCATGAAGAAAGTGTGTTTGACTATCCTGGCCTGCGCCGTACTGTTGACGGGCTGCCTTGGAGGAGAAGACAAATTCGTGCGTGAAGTGACGAAAGAAGCCGAAGCCGTCAAGCTCGCCAAGGAAACCGTGCGTGGCGGGTACGATCTGATCACTGTATCCGAGCTGAAGGGACTGATGGATCAGAACAAGGATATGCTGATCATCGACACCATGCCTCTTGAGGCCAGCTACAACAAGAATCACATCCCGGGCGCGGTACAATTTCTTTTCCCCATCAAGCCGATGAACGAGTGGAATGCTGCTGAAACCGACAACAAGACTGCAGAGCAGTATGTTGAGTTGCTCGGTCCTGACAAGGATCGCCTTATTGTAGTATATTGCGGTTTCGTGAAATGCGGCCGTTCCGACAACGGTGCTGTGTGGGCGAAAAAACTCGGTTATACCAACGTCAAACGACTTCCCGGTGGCATTTTCGCCTGGAAGGGAGCCGAGTATCCCGTTGGTACTGCCGGCTAGACGATACACAATATCAAATAAAAGCCGGGTATCATGGATGCCCGGCTTTTTTTTATGTTTTCCGATGGTTGCCTGATTTCAAGTCGTGCTTTTTTAAAATACCTCACTTGACATGACATGAACGATTCTTCATGAAGTAAGTGGTGGTACTGTTTTACAAATCATCCAATCTCTTGGAAATCGACAAAATATGAATGAATCCAGACATATAAAATCACAGAGTTCGGGTGAAGTGGCGCAGATACTTCAGACTCTATCCCGGCTATATGCAAAACACGATTACGAGGCCATCACCATGGAAATGGTAGAGAAGAACTTGAATGGACTCGACCTGTACAAGCATTTTGGCTCCAAGGAAGAGTTGTTTCTCCATCTGCTGATGCAGGACATCATTGATTGGATCACGGCTGTCCGTGAGAGCTTTGATGACGGCCCATACACGGTTGAGGAGTTTGCCTCGAAGTGGACACAACTTGTGACGAACCGCATGCGCTTGTTTCGGTTGTTGACGCTGTTGTACGTCGTTCTTGAGAAGAATGTGTCTGTGGACAGCCTGACGTGGTTCCGACTGTCATACAAGGATGAGCTGACAAGCATGTGTTCTTACCTGAGCAAGGTGTTGCCCTTCATGAATCCGGTGCAGGCCGAAGAATTCCTTTATTTTCAGGTGGCCCTTGGCAATGGACTTCAAGCCATGACCAACCTTTCGCCCAAACATCTTCAGGCATTTGAGAATGCCAATGCCTGCTCACTCAACGGATTGTTTGAGGAACGTTTCAAGTCGGCCATCAGTAACTATCTCAAGGGAATAACCAGTCAATAATACGGATTTTATTTTGCTGACTCATGGAGCGATAGTGTCGCTTCGATCAGATATGAAAAAGCCCCTCGCAACGAATTGCGAGGGGCTTTTTTTAGCAAGTGGAGTCTAGAGAACGTCTTCAGGCTTCAGGGAATCAATGCCGAAGGCTTCACCTACTGCGGGGCAGGTCAGCTTGCCCTTGTAGGTATTCAGACCCAGGGCCAGTCCCGGATCGTCCTTGAGAGCGGCAACGCCTTTGGCAGCAAGGCGCATGGCGTACGGAGTGGTCTGGTTGACCAGTGCAAAGGTGGAAGTGCGGGGGACTGCGCCGGGCATGTTGGCCACGCCGTAGTGAACCACGCCGTCCACGATGTAGGTCGGGTTATCGTGCGTGGTGGGCTTAATGGTCTCAACGCAACCGCCCTGATCCACAGCTACGTCGACGATGACGGACCCTTCTTTCATGATCCCCAGCATGTCGCGGGTGATCAGCTTCGGGGCCTTGGCTCCGGGCAGAAGAACGCCGCCGATGACAAGGTCGGCTCGCTGAACCATTTCGCGAATATTGGCTTCGGTGGACATCATGGTGGTGATGCGTCCGTTGAAGACATCGTCAAGGTATTGCAGGCGACCATGAGAAAGGTCGAGGATGGTGACGCGAGCGCCCATGCCCATGGCAATGCGTGCGGCGTTGGTGCCGACGACACCGCCGCCGAGGACCAGCACTTCCGCGGGAGAAACGCCGGGAACACCGCCGAGCAGGATGCCGCGACCGCCCTGGGTCTTTTCAAGGTAGTGGGCACCGACCTGTGTTGCCATACGTCCGGCTACTTCGGACATGGGAGTCAGCAAGGGCAGGGTGCGATCCGGAGATTCAACGGTTTCGTAGGCGATACCGATGGTCCCGGATTCGAGCAGAGCGTTTGTCAGGTCTTCGGCTGCGGCAAGGTGCAGATAGGTGAAAAGAATGAGATCCTTGCGCAGGTACTGGAATTCGGATGGCAGGGGTTCTTTGACCTTGATGACCATCTCGGCACCCCAGGCTTCTTCAGCGGAAACCATTTCGGCACCTGCGGCTTGATACTCTTCGTCAGTGAGTCCACTGCCGAGTCCGGCACCGCTCTCTACCAGGACTTCATTGCCCTGACGGATAAGTGAACCGACAGCGCCGGGAGTCATGGAAACGCGATTCTCCAGGGTTTTGATCTCTTTCGGGATACCAATAATCATACTCTCTCCTCTCATGAAAGTTTATTGCGTTACGGGTTGTGATCAGTCGATGAACTGTTCGACTACGGCGTCGGGCAGGCACAGCCATTTGCGCCGTGACTTCATGACCACGAATGATTCACTGGAATTGATGCCGCCCACCTGGGACAGATCCTGATCCAGAAAGTCGTACAGATCACCAATATCGTCGGAACAAACGATTTCAACAATTATATCGTAACGACCCGTAACCACCGCGCACCAATTGACGCGTGGCAGGGAGCCGATCTGATCGAGTTTTTCATCAAGCTGTTCATGGCTGCTGAGTGAAATGCCGACCAGCGCGACGGTCAACCCCTTGGCCTTCATGGGATTGAGCAGTCCGGCGACCTTGAGGGCGCCTGCGGTGATCAGGTTTTTCATGCGCGAGCGAACCGTGGGGGCTGTCACGCCGATTTCGTCAGCTATTTTGGCGGGAGACAACTGGCCGTCGCGAGTGAGTGCGGCGACCATGCGCTTGTCATTCTGGTCAAGGCTACTTTTCATTATGACCTCTCTTTGTGTTCGATTCTTCAGAAGTGAAAATCGAGACAAAGAATTTTTATCAAAAAGATAAAAAACAAGTCAAACATTTTTTGAGAAGTCGGGGAAATTTACAGAAAAGGTAAATTTGATCGGGAGGGTGGGTTTTGTCGGCGGAAACCGCCGATGGAAAAGTAGGTTTTGAAAGAAAAGCTGGTGGCCGATGCGCATGGCGCTATTGGGATGGTGCGCCATGTCACATCGGCCTCTGTCAAGAGAACCCTTAGCGGGTTGGAATAGTCTATGTGGTGGTTATTGGACCAGTTGCCAGGTGCCGTCCGGCTGGCGGTATGCCTTGGCGTATATGGTTTCCATGTTGCCGTCGGCCATTCTGGCTCGCAGTGTCACGTCGCGCTCGATGCGGCCACTGTCGTACTGTCTCACTGGAGCCGGGGTCGCTTCGTAGTGTGTTCTGGTATCGGGGTTGACCCAGGTCGTGGTCTGGCCGGAAGGGGTATATTCGAGTGTACGGCCTACCTGTTGTTGGTCATACTTTTCCATCTCGTTACCGATGATGTAGCCGACCAGCAGGCCGGAACCTGCTCCGATGGCCGCGCCGGAAACCTTGTTGTTGAAAGTCAGGGCGCCGAGGGTGGCTCCGGCAAGAGAGCCGAGCATGGCGCTGTTCTGGGCCTTGGTGGTCTGGCACCCGGCCAATACGGTGATCATTATAAGTAATGCTGCGATGGTTCTCATGGTGTCCTCCTGTCTGCACTTGTTGCAATAGAAGTAGCAACGTGCGTGCCGAAATTTCTTCAACCGCAACATGCTGTAAATATTGACAATGAAAACCATGAGGATAGGGCGTGCGCAAAGTCGGTGCGCACGCAGATGCAATTATTGCTCAGAGACTACAAAATGAATGCGGAGATCAGGGAGCCGACCAGTACGACCTTGATGATATCGATACGCAGTCGAAGTGCTATGAAAGCAGTAAGCGCTATGAGCGCCTGGATGACGCCCCAGTCCATTGCGACCCCGAAGCGGGCGGCGACTGCGGCCATCAGGCCCACTAGCGTGATGAGGCTCCCTTTGAGCGCTCGTTGTGCAATGGGGGAAGCAGACAATTTGTCTGCAAACGGGGTGGCCGCGCAGACAAAAATCAGTGAAGGGGTGAAGACCGAAATGGTTGCCACCACGGCACCAACAACTCCCTGCATCAGATAGCCCACAAAGGCACCGGTCATGACGATAGGCCCGGGTGTTACCTGCCCGAGAGCAATGCCGTCCATGAACTGCTGTGGCGACAGCCAACCTCGGACCTCGACGACTTCATGCAGCATGATTGGTACGGAAACATAGCCGCCGCCAAAGGCGAAGCAGTCGATTTTTACCATGAGCAGGGCCAGGTCTCCCAGTTCAGGGAAAAAGAACCAGAGCAACCCCAGAAACGCCATAAAGGTCGATGAGATTATTACAGCCGCTCGAAATGGGTGCTGACTTTTACTGTGCTCGTTTGGCACATGTCGCCCTTGCTCATTGCGAAATAGAAAAATGGAAATGATGCAGGCAGCGACAAGGGCGAGGATGGGGTTGCCTTTGAGCCCCAGCCAGATGCCGGTCGTGCATGCCAGCAGTTTGGAGGGCATGGAGTCCAGATATTGGCGGGAAAAATCAATGGCAGCGCTGAGTACAAGGGCGACCACCATCAGTTGCAGTCCACTGAATGCCGCGGCAATGGCTGGAATATCCTGTGATGTGGCATACAGGAAGGTCAGCCCCAGCATGAGCAGGAAGGCCGGGAGTCCGAATCCGACATACGCGGCCAGCGCCCCAAAACCGCCCCGACTGCGCAAACCGACATACGCCGCGATCTGCATGGCCGTGGCGCCGGGTATAACCTGAATAGTCGACATGCCAAGCCGGAATGATTCTTCACTTATCCATCGTTCATCCTCCACCGCCATCCGTCGGATGTACGGCACCATGGCCGGGCCGCCGAAAGCGGTGAGACCCAGCTTGAGAAATCGGGTGAATATTTGAGTAGTCGTCGGTTTGTTCATGCAGCGTTCCTTGTGCCACGAGCAGCAGAGCGTGGCAAGTAGGTGGAGTCGGTGCTTTCACATACTTGATGAATACAGGATGAATCGGGAAATAAAGGATGCTGGAAGAGGACAGAAAAAAGCCCCCGGAAGTTCCGGGGGCTCAATGAAGTGTTTATTCGGATTGTTCGAGGTCTCTGTCACTCAATCCGATCAGATAGAGAATGGAGTCGAGACCCAGTGTCGAAATGGCCTGGCGCGCACCTTCCTTGACCTTGGGCTTGGCGTGATAGGCGATACCAAGGCCGGCCAGGTTGAGCATGGGAAGGTCGTTGGCGCCATCGCCAACAGCAATGACCTGCTGCAGGGAAATGGACTCTTCTGCCGCAATCTTCTGCAACAGCTCGGCCTTTTTCTCGGCGTCCACAATTTCGCCCAGCGGCTTGCCGGTCAGTTTGCCGTCGATGATTTCAAGCTCGTTGGCGTAGACGTAATCAATGCCGAGTTTTTCCCGCAGGATATTGCCGAAGTAAGTGAATCCGCCGGAGAGAATGGCGATGGTGTAGCCGAGGTTCTTGAGCGTGGAAATGAGTTTCTCTGCTCCTTCGGTGAGCGGCAGGCGATCCGCGACCTTGGAGAGAACGGATTCATCCAGTCCTTCAAGCAGAGCTAGCCGTTTGCGCAGGGACTGCTTGAAATCCAGCTCGCCGCGCATGGCGGCCTCAGTGATGGCAGCCACTTCGTCGCCCACTCCGGCTTCCTTGGCCAGCTCGTCGATGACCTCGGCCTGAATGAGGGTCGAGTCCATGTCAAAGCAGACAAGGCGGCGGTTGCGCCGGAACACATTGTCTTCCTGAAATGCGATATCAGCGCCGAGTTCAGCGGAGATATCGAGAAATTTGAGTCGAATGTCAGTGATGTCTGTCGGGGTGCCTCGGACGGAGAACTCCACGCAAGCCCGGGAGCATTCATAGCCCTTGCAATCAAGGGGGACCCGGCCGGACAGTCGGTGGATGGTGTCGATGTTCAACCCCGATTCACTGACAACCTTGGTGATGGCTGCGATTTGCTCGGATGACAGGGAACGTGCAAGCAGGGTGATGATGTGGCGCGGCTTGTCGGCAGCGTCCACCCACGAGCAGTAGTTGTTTTCATCAAGGGGGTGCAGCTTGATGGAGACACCCAGCTCGTGCGCCTTGAAGAGCAACTCCTTGAGCACAGGGCGGGAGTCGGATTGCAGTCGGATGAGAATGCCGAGGGTCAGAAAGTTGTGAATGACCACCTGACCGATGTCGAGGATATCCACGTCGAACTCGGCCAGAACATTAGTCAGCTCGGCAGTCAGTCCACAACGGTCGCCGCCGGTGACATGCACCAGAATAATCTTTTCCATGAAGAACTCTCCCTTGCGAATTGCAAGCGGACTCTCTCATAAAATCTGACGGTCGTAAACGGCGTGAATGGGGGTCAGGCGAGCAAATTCCCCTGGAGCCATCGGTCGCAGTAGACATCCACCTTGAATTTTCTGCGGCAGCCATTTTCATTCATGTACCGGACCGACCCGTAAATGGGACGGGTCTGCCACGGCCTGTCATGGACGCCCGCCAACGACCACAGCACACCCACATACCCATTGGGGTCGCGCCCATCGAGCTGATAGCGATCATTGAGGGTGATGGCCGTATCATATGCTTCCTCGGGAGTTGCGGACCATTCAAGAATCTTTTTGGCCCAGAACATCCGCATGTATCCGTGCATGGTGCCGGACCGCAGCAATTGCGTCTGGGCGGCGTTCCAGAGGCGCGAATGGGTGGCGGCTTGCTCAAACTGTTTATAGCTGTAGGTGTAGGGACGAGGATCTTCACGGTGTTCATCCAGCGTCTTGAGCGCCCAGTCCGGTGCTCCTTTCAGCGAATCGTAATGAGGATTATACAGGCAGAAGTTGTCGGAGAGTTCCCGTCGGATGATCAGTTCCTCAAGGTAGACGGCCTGACCTTCCCCTTTTCCGGTGGCAGCCACCTCAAGGGCGGCTCGCTGGGGAGCGAGTTGTCCGAAGTGATAATATGGAGAGAGGCCGGAAGTGGCTTCGGCTGTGGGATCGTTTCGACGCTCTGCGTAGTCTTGAAGGTCGTTGCGAATGAAAGCTTTCAGCGCCTTGTGGGCCGCTTTTTCGCCGGGAGTGATAGAGACCGGGGCGACGGAAGTGTCCACTTTGATGGATTGGCGTACCTTTTCCCAATCTATGGGGGTGGCTTCCATGGTTTGAGCCGGAGGCGTCAACTTGGGGAATGGTTCCAGAAAAATTTCAGAGTTGCGATGAATCTTCGGCCGAATGGTACGGGCGGCATATTCCTGTTTGTCGGAAACCACGCGGGCCGGAACCACGTTATGCCCGTCCACCTCGATCATCGATACCGGGATGGATTTGGCTACGGCCTGCTGCCATTGCTGCTTGATACGCAATGGGTCGAAATCAGTGACTACGCATCCGGCGTTCAGCTCTCGAACGAGGGAAACCATCTCTTTTGCAGGGTCGCCCAGTCGAAGATGAAAGCCGATTCCCAGCTTCTTGAGGGATTGTTCGACTTCCTCCAAGCCACGGAGCATGAAATCGTATTGGCGTAGTGTTGCACCGAGAAATGTCGGTACAAGGCAGAATCCCACTACGAGCGGTGCGTTCCCGGCCAGCTCCCGCGAATGGAGCAGGGACCAGTTATCCAGTACTCGTTGTTCCCGGCTCATCCAGTAGATAACCGGCCCGGGTCTTTGCTCTTTTTGATTGAGGAAGTACGTTCGTTGCGTATTGATTGGTCTCATGCCAAGCATCCTAACAAACTTGAATCATCAGGCCAATGTCATAACTGCTCAATGTAATAACAGATCAGCTTGTTAAAGCAGTCATGAGTAGGTATGGTGCAGATACTGAAAAAAATATGAGTAGCGAAGAATGGAGGAGGTCTGGCGATGCCGGATGACCGGGACGACGCGCACAATGGCTTGACGAGCGACGGGTATACCACGGAAGAAGAGCGCAACGCCTATGTGATTAAGCGCATTGAGGAAAAACTTGATGACTATCAGGGGTATGATTTCTCAATGCGGGAAGTGCGTGCGCTCAATATCTTTTTTGAACTGGCGCAGGAGTTCCGTGGGCGTGACATGTTTTATGCTGTCTGCATGATGATCCCCCGTTCGCTGTTCGGTCTGGAGTGCAATATTTATCTGCTGGAAGATGAAGAAACTTTCGCTCTGGCCGGTTGTTCCACCAGTTCGTGCGATGTTGATCGTACCTACACATGGAATAATCGTTTCACCAATCGGGTCGTCCGCCATGAAGACCGCCTGTATATCCCCATCAACTGCAATCCCGAATTCGCTGATCTGCTTCCTTTCAATCCTCCGCACAATATTATCGGTTCCTTTGAATTCTTTCCTTGTAATGAAATCGATGACAACGCTCTGCTTTTTCTTGAGAAGTTCGTCAATCGTGTGGGTTTTCAACTGCATCATCGTATCATTCGCTCCCGCAATCGCGAGCATCTGCAATTCATCAAATCCATGGTGCAGGATATCGGGCATAACGTCATTGTTCCCAATATGTACTTCAAGCTCTATTTCAATCGGCTTAAGCGACAGATTGAACAACTGCACGTCATTACCGAAAAAGTCCTGAGCATGATGGTGGTTTGCTCCACGCCGGATTGTGTTGAGCAGGGCAACAGCCTTGCTCGGACAACAGCCTCCATCGAGCGCCAGTACAAGGAAATCTACCGACACTATGAAACGACCTCCATGTTCCTTGAGACACTGCTTCGTCGCAGGCATTTTGAGGAAGGCCGTTACGTGTTGGTGAAGCGGGAAGTGAACCTGCGGGTTCAGGTGCTGGAGCCACAATTGGAACGGTATCGCCAACGGCTGGATGAGCGGGGAATCGAGTTGAATTTTGCCATGGGCGGTGCGCCAGACCAGATGATACGGCTTGTCATGGATCCCGGCCTTATCGCGCAGGTCTATGCCAACTTCTTTTCCAATGCCATCAAGTACACCAAGAAATCCACGCTGCCTGACGGGCGGACGGGCAAGTTCGTGTCGTATGGCTGGGAGGTCATCAAGGATTTCTTTGGCGAGGGAGCGCCGGGGATTCGGATGTGGGTGACCTCTACGGGCAACTCCTTGAATCTGGAAGACCCTTTGGATGTGTTCAAGCCGGGGTACCGCGCAGGCAATGTCGCCAGTGAGAGCGGTACCGGTCGTGGGTTGTATTTCGTTCGGCAGGTCGTTGAACTGCACAAGGGAACGGTCGGTTATCGCCACACGCAATACGGCAACGAGTTTTCTTTCACCTTGCCGTTCGAGCAACGGGTCGAGCCGGATTAGAACCCATTTCGAAGTAGTGTAAATGTCTGTTACTGATCCCCGTGAAGGGGAGCGGAGATTGTTATGCCCATTGAAACCTATTGTGCCTTTCTGGTCGCCTCCATTGTTATTTTGATCATTCCCGGGCCGACCATCATGCTGGTGGTGAGTTGCTCTCTGGCACAGGGAAAACGTGCGGCACTACCGTTGGCGCTGGGTGTCGGGCTGGGCGATATGGTGGCGCTGATCGCGTCCATGGTCGGGCTGGGAGCACTGCTGGCAACATCGGCTGCCATGTTCACGATCCTGAAGTGGATCGGGGCGATCTATCTCATGTATCTTGGTATCAAGATGTGGCGTACCAGGCCGGAAGTGGGGGCATCCATGGCGAATATGCGCGCTGAATCCCGTCGGTCCCATGTGCTCAGGGCGTTTGTCGTGACTGCCACAAACCCCAAATCAATCGCTTTTTTCTGCGCTTTCCTGCCGCAATTCATTGATCATTCAATGCCGGTGTTGCCACAGGTCTGCATACTCGGCGTGACCTTTGTGACGCTGGCCGTGATCAATGCCGCCCTGTATGCGCTGCTGGCTGTTCGCGCGCGGGCCGCGGTCTCCAGCCCTTATGCCATGAAAATGGTCAATCGGACTGGTGGAACCGCCCTCATCGGAGCCGGGCTGCTGACAGCGGCATTACGTCGGGCCTAACCGGTGGCGAGCATCAACTGTTGGCCTGCTTTCGTTGTGCCAGCAGACGCCTGTAGTAGGACAGGAACAGGCAGGTCATGGGCAGGGCAATGAGCAGGCCGAGGAATCCGAGCAGCTTCCCCCACACCGAAAGTGCCAGCAGGATGAGCCACGGAGAAAGGCCGAGGCTCTTTCCCTGAATTTTCGGAACAAGAAAGCCGTCCTGTATGGCCTGAACCACACCGAAGACAAGCAGCACCAGTGCCATGCCCACCCAGGGGGAATTACCGGCCTCTATGGCGCTGAGAGCTCCCAGCGGAATGGCTGGAATCAGGCCGATGATCGTCAGGTACGGCGCGATATTGAGCATACCCGCGAACATGCCGAGGACCAATGCCATGGGCAGTCCTATGATGATGAAGCCGATGGACAGCAGCACACCCACGATAAATGCGATCAGTATCTGGCTGCGGAAATAGCGGCTCATGGTCAATTCGAACTCATCCAGAAATTCCACGATTCCCTTGCGGTAGTCTTCGGGAAGATATTCCTGCCAACTGTTCTTGATACGACCGAAATCGGCCAGCAGAAAGACCATGTACAGCAGGACGATGGCGATGCCGATAATGCTGGTTGCAAAGCTGGTCGCTCCACGGACAATCCCCTTGATGCCGGGAACCAGTTTGTCGAACGTGCCTTGAATCATCTCAAGGGCGCCATCAGAAGTGAAGACGCGCTGCAAGTCTTTGTCCTGTATAATGGCCTGCAGGTCGTCCCACAGGTCGGGCGGAATGTATTCGAGCACCCGCTGGGCGTAGTCCTTGTTGTTCGCCAGTTCCTTGAGCACCGTGCCCATATGGGAAAATTCGGCCAGCATGGTGGGGATGACAGTCATGATGACGGCGGCAACCGTGATCAGAGTCAGGAGCATGGTCGCAAAAACGGCTACCCCTCTGCTGTTGACCTTGCGTTCGATGAAGTCGGTCAATGGATTGAGCAGATAGGCCAGCAGCAGGGCGGTCACAAAGGGGATGAGAGCACTGGAAAGGTAGCCGAGCAGCCAGATCATGCTGACGATGAAACCGGCTGAAAGGACCATGCGGACCACGCTATCGAGAGTATATGGTTTGTCTGAATTGAACATTCGCTTGTCCTGTTTGGATACGTTTCGTTTGGGTTAGCAGGCTGTGGCGGTTTCTTCAATCATGAGAAGAAATCAGGTATATATCCTGATAGCATGGTCGGCCTTTTCTGCACATCGCTTTCTCGTTGTTTCAGGAAGGCAGGCCCTATGCATGCAGAACCCCGGCAGGTGCCGGGGTTTGAGTTAGATATAGTTTGGATAATCCGTACAGAGCAGATGAAGTGGCTTCTCGTCCTCTTCAATGTCGGGGAAACGCGGTTGCGGCTGATGGAAACGGTTGTCCGTGTTGTCGTCGTTGACCGAGGAAACCTCGCCCACCAGCACTTTGCCCTTGCCCGAAGCGCCATAAAAACGATGATACATGCCCTGTTCAAGGAATATGGATTCACCGGGGGAGAGGACCACCTTGCCACCCGGTTTCACTGTCCGGGGGATGCCGTCGACCAGAACGGTGATGGGCTCATCTCCCAGGTCTTCCTCCGGAGTTGACCCGTACAGCTCGATGACCAGATCACCGCCGCCGCGATTGATGATGTCCTCGGTCTTGGCCCAGTGGAAATGCATGGGGCATATCTGATTTTCACGCACGATCATTATCTTTTCCGCATACTTCTTGGGATGACCAGCGGCCAGATTGCCGTTGCGGATTGTGAAAAGGATCAGGCCGCGCTTCTCGAAATCGCCAGCGCCATAGTCGGTGAGGTCCCACCCGAGTTGGTTGCGGACCACTTCCAGATCCCCCTTGCCTTGCCAGTCGTCCGGGCCCCAGAAGGCCCACGGCGGCAACTTGAATTGGAAGGAGTCGAAAAAGTCCTTGGCGTCACGGATGAGGGCGTTGATTTCACTTCGTTTCATAATGTGAATTTATGGAAGCGCTTCTGAGTCGTCAAGCAGGGAATGCGACAACTGGCGTGGCACAAGCTGGGCTACCTGTCAGCCGGACTGACCAGAATGACCACCCGACGGTTGAGCGACTGGTTGTCCGGGATCGGGTTGCCGCTTGCATCGACATTGGGAGCCAGCGGTTGCGTATCGGCGAGTCCCATGACCCGGATGTCGTTTTTAGGGAATCCTTGCGCAACAAAGTAACGGGCAACCGATGAAGCTCGGGCAGAAGACAGTTCCCAGTTTGATGGGAAATGCTCGGATTGAATAGGCAGGTTGTCGGAATGCCCTTCGATGGTCAGCTTGTAGTGGGCTTCGGTGAGCGGGGCGGCTAGCCGTTCAAGTATACGCAGTGCATCGGTGGTCAGATTGGCGCTACCCAACTGGAAAAACACACCGCCTTTCAAGTTGATGGCTACCGCGTCAGGTCGTAGTTTGAGATTCACGGCTTTGGTTTCGGTTCCGATCAGCTTGGCAAGCTCCAGTTGCAGTTCGAACAGGTTTTTGGATTTCTTGTCCACAGCATGTCGTGCTTCCGTGGCTTCCCGTTTGCTGGGTGCCGCCTTGCCCTGCATTGCTTCGGCGAGCACATCGGACATGGCTTCATATCGGTTGGTATCCACTTTGGAGATGGAGACAATGATGACGAAAAAACACAACAGCAGCGTCATCATGTCGGCCAGCGTCAACGACCAGCCGGTCTCATGGCGGTGTTGTTTCTTTTTGGGCTGGAAGCTCTTTGAATACTGCATGTCGGCCCCTTGCCCTTATCCTGTGCGCTTCTTGGACGGGCGCGTCCGGCTGATGGACGACCAACTGCGCGGCGGCAGATATCCCTTGAGTTTGTCAAAGATGATCGGTGCCGGGGTCTTGTCCTTGATGAACAGGATGCCGTCCCTGATCACGCACATGAGAATGGTTCGCTCTTCAACGCGCCGCTCCACCTTGGTGGCGATGGGGGTGTAGATCATGTTGGCAAAGAGCGCGCCGTACAGGGTGGTGGTCAGGGCGGTTGCCATGGCCGGACCGATGCGGGCCACATCATCGCCCATGGTCTGCATCATGGCGATCAGGCCGATGAGCGTCCCGATAATGCCGAAGGCCGGAGACAGGGACGCCATGGTCCGGTATATACCGGCCGCATTGGTCTCCTGATCATGGTACTGTTGGATGCGGTTGTTCAGAATTTCTTCCAGCTCTTCCTTGGAATATCCGTCCACCAGCATCTGCAATCCGTCCCTCAGGAATTCGTTATCCGTGGCCTTGATGGCGCGCTCAAGCTCTGCCTCACCTCGAGCGGCGTTCTTGGAGATGGTGACGATGTCCTTGATGTAGTTGCCGATGGGAAGCTCCTCAGCCGTGAAGGCCGTGACGAACAAACCCATGACGCGGGCGACTTCCCGTAATGGGTAGCAGATAAATGTGGCCGCGATGGTTCCGCCGAGCACTATGGCCAATCCCGGTCCATTGAGAAAGACGGCCACGGAATCCGTTGCCGCGTAGGTGGCGGCACAGAGGACGAAAATACCGACGATGATGCCGAAAATGGTGGCGATATTCATCAGGCGTTCACTCCTTTGGCCGCTTTGATCATTTCAATGAGTTCATCGGACACATCCTCGGCTTCCACCAGATCGACAGGGCCGCGAGCCTCGGCTTCCCCTTCGACGATAGAGGCGATCTTTTTGGCGAGGTTGCCCAGTATCTTTTGCCGTGCATCGTCGTCAGCCATGGAGAGGAGCACGCCGAGCTTGTAGTATCCCAGCTTGGCAAAGACCTCCTTGCATGTGCCGTTGTCTACGAAGACGATATCGTTGACATCTTCCAGATCCTTGATGGCCTTCTTTTTACGCTTTACGCGCTTGAAGAAGTTCTCCTCCTGCCCCTGCGCCCAGTTGAGAACGGAGTTTCGGTGAAAGAAGAACAGGGTTTCCGGTATCTCCATGTTGCCGATTTTCTTGTAGAGAATGGTCGGGTCTGCCTCGACCTCCTCGGCAAGTGCATGGATGTCGATGTATTCCAGCTCCGGTTCCAGAGCACTGGTTTTGGATAACTCCTTGTGCAGGTTGACCGCCACTTGAAAGAAAGAGTCCATGTCCTTGATGGCAATGTACCGCTCGCTAAACGCCTTGCCTGATCCGTGTTTGGTTATCTCGATGATCTTGAGGGCGGCAAGTTGGTCGAGGGCATTGTCGATCTCCAACTGCGAGACCAACAGGATGTTCTTGACCTGTTTGGAAAATTCGCTGGCCGCCAATCCATGGTTGTGGCCGGGGATTTTCTTGGCCTCTGCCGGACGCATTGACGTATGGCACTTGTACGCCATTTCAAGAATGCGGCAGATGGAAAGGAATGAATTCTTGTGGGCTTTTAAGGTGGCGTTGGCGCTCTTGCGGATACGTTTGATGAGAATCTGCGTGATGTGCTGAATGGTTTTCGGGCAACGACCGAGCATGGTTTGTATGACGTGCTCGGTGAGCAGGAGCAGGTCGCAGTATTCAGCGGCTTCCGCCGAACTGGAGCGCTCCTGGCCGCTGAGTGGTCCCATCTCGCCGAATATCTCGCCTTTGCCCAGTCGGTCGATGACGGTTTTGCGCCCGTCAACGGTGCGGTAGATGTTGACCGTCCCCTTTTTGATCATGTAGGCGACGGTACCCTTTTGGCCTTCCTTGTATATGGTCTGGCCCTTGAAATACGATTTGATGTTTTGCGTGCTTGAGTCGGCCATCGTGTTCGTTATCCTCTGGGTGGAGTGTGAAACGCGGAAGTCAAAAATTTATAGATGGTTCTCACCCTAG
>MDTD01081537.1_pt1 | contig 46205 bp, 40 predicted proteins | sample 811221 | NCBI WGS metagenome assembly MDTD01 (sample SAMN05326646, study PRJNA326480) | marine metagenome | isolation source: seawater | place: Pacific Ocean: South West | collected 2011 | reverse complement strand
CCCCATGATGGTGGCGGTGATGGCTTTTCGTATGCCGGGCCCCAAGGCAGGGAAAATCGCATCTGCCAGGGCTTTGGGATTCTTCCTTACGGACTCTTTGAGGGAATCGTCAATCACGGGCTGGATCACCCGGGTCAGGCGATCCCCCTCCATCACGGAAAGCGACACCGCTTCGGGCAGTGAACGGCTGATCTCATTAGCCCGGGTCATGGGATCGTCCAGCCTGTTTTCCAGCATAGCCAGACGGTCGCTTTCCGGCTGGAACAGCAGATGCTTCAGGGCGTCAATGGATGCCTCTTCAGTGGATTCCTTTTTTTTGGACTCATTGTCCGTATTTGGGGAGCCCATGTCAGATTAGTCTCTGGCTGTGCCCGTTACCCCCAGTTCATCGCCTGAGATGCGCATGGCGATGTCCAGCAGGAATCCGGACAGGTCAGCCCGGTTCATCTTGGCATCGTCCAGCTCCATGGCGGCCTGTTTCAGGCTCTGGGTGGCCTGTTCATGTTTGGTAGAAATGTCATTGGACAATTGTTTGGACTGCTCTAAAATCTGTTCGCGAAGTTCTGCAGACCGCTCTGCCAGGTTTTCTTCCTCCTGGTGCAGTTTCTTGCTCAGGGTTTCAAACATCTCCTTGAGGTCTTTTTGAATCTGGGCGTCGCTTTCGGTCCGTTCGGCGTTTTCATTCTTGATCCGGGTATTGATATCCTTGATCTCCTGTTTGATGTAGGATTCAAGGGTATCGATCCGTTTCAGCAGTTCCTGGCGAAGCGCTGCCGCTTCCTGGTTGAGCTGGTTTTCCATGCGGGAAAACCGTTTGTCGTAATCCCTGGCCTGGTTGCCGAAAAGAATATCGCGGATCTTATCCATACTGCCGGCATCTGCGATATCCGGAACAGGGGCGGTTTTGGCTGCCTGGGGTTCGGCAGGGGCGGCTTCCGGAGCCTCATCTTTGGACGATTTTTTCATGGCCGGTCCTTTCCTTTGTCTGATTGGAAAAAGCTGATTCGAACGCTAAATAAAATCGTATACTAATTTGTAAGTAAACTACAGGGGTATGTCAAGCGAATGCTGGCGCAAGGACTGATTTCATTGGCATATGCCGCCGATACCTATCTTCCCGATAATCCGTATTTTTTTAACAGGGCATACAGTCTTGAGCGCGACAGGCCGGACACCTGGCAGGCCTTAGCAACGGATGGGGTCCGGGCCATAAGATCGGAGAGATATTTTTTTTCGTAATTGCTCAGAACGGTTTCCCGGTATGCGGCCAAGGTGGGCGTCGCCCCGGCTTCGTATCCCTCAAAGTCATCGTCCTTGCCTTCAGCCGTATGGGTCTGACCGCCTGAAAATCCGGAGGTTACCACAGATACCCGCAAAGATTTGGGCAGATGTGCGGGAAAGACCTTGGGATCATTCATGGCTGCCAGCACCGCATGTTCCATGGTATGGGCCAGCTCTCGAACGTTTCCCGGCCAGGAATAGGCGGCAAGCACCTCGAAAAAATCCGAGGAGACACCCTTGGAATCAAGCCCCTGACGGATGCAGCAGGCGTCCAGATAATGGCGGGCAAGTGCGGCCACGTCCCGGCCGCGGTGGCGAAGGGCCGGCAGCTCGATATGAAAAGAGCGGATGCGAAACAGGAGGTCTTTGCGGAAACTGCCCTCATCGGCCATGCGTGAAAGATCCCGGTTGGTGGCCGCCACCAGCCTGAAATCACTTGCAACTTCACGGCCGCCGCCCAAAGGACGGAACCGCTTTTCCTGGAGCACCCTGAGCAGTTTTTTCTGCAAAGCCTGCGTCAGTTCACCGATCTCATCCAGGAAAAGGGTGCCCTTGTCCGCACAGGCAACAAGCCCTGGCCGTTCGGCATCCGCCCCCGTATACACCCCTTTTTTATGACCAAAGAGGATATTTTCCGCCAGGTTTTCAGGCATGGAGGCGCAGTCCACCACCACCATTTCGCCCCCGGATCTGACGGAATTTTCGTGGACAGCCCTGGCAAACAATTCCTTTCCCGTCCCCGTTTCCCCTGTGATCAGCACATTGGCGTCGGATGCCGCAGCCCTTGCAACCTTGTCCAGGGCCTTCTGGATGGCAGGACTGCTGCCGATGATCTTCTCCCGGACAAGGCTTGTCACCCGGTCCGGGTCAGCGGCTTTTCTGCGAGCCGTGTGGTATTGTAACACCCGGCTGACCGTCAGGGAGATTTCCTTGGTAGAGGCGCTCTTTTCAATATAGTCCCAGGCCCCGTTGAGAATGGCCAGTTCCGCACCGCCGGCATCCCCGGCACCGGTGATGATCACCACTTCCGGCGCAGGCTCCAGGGCCTTGAGTTCAGGCAAAAGATCCAGGCCGCTGCCATCCGGCAGCCCCACATCCAGGAGTACCAGGTCAAAGCGTTGTGATGCTGCGGCCGCCCGGGCTCCGGCCATGGTGGCAACGGACCGGCAGCCGTGCCCCAGCCGTGACACAATCCGCCGGATGCCGTAGCAGAAATCCTCGTCATCATCAACCACCAGTACCTGAATATCAGCGTCCATGCCGCCTCCTGTCAAGCACCTTCCGGATCACCACGCTCATGGGTTTAATTTCAAAGGGCTTGGACACGGTTTCATCAATCAGCCCTTCGAGATCATATTCCGTATCCAGGAAGGTGTCGTCCTTTTTATTAAAGAAGCCGGAACACATGATAATGGGAATATCCTTTCTGATCCGGCGGATGTCGTGGGCCAGTTCCACCCCGGTTCTGCCCGGCATGACCCGGTCGGTGATGATAAGATCAAAACGTGCGGGATTCTGCTGGAACAGGGCAAGGGCTTGCCGGGCGTTTTCCGCAGCCGTGACCCTATACCCAAGCCGCCTCAGCATTTTGGGGGCGGAATAGACCATGTGTTCATCATCGTCCACAAAGAGGATCTCTTCGGTCCCGGACATTTTCACGGGTTCGGTCAATGCATCCTCCTCAAGAACTGGCCCGTCTCCCATGCAGGGCAGGTAGATATGGAAGGTGCTGCCCCGGTCCACTTCACTTTCGGCTGTGATCACCCCCTTGTGGCGCCGGACGATCACGTCGCTCATGGCAAGTCCCAGACCGGTGCCGCCGGTGTTCATGTGGGTGGTATAAAAGGGGTCGAACATCCGTTCAAGCACATGGGGGTCCATACCGCACCCCGTATCTGAAACGGACAGGTGAAGGTAAGGGCCGGTTTGAAGGTCACGGAGGCAGGAGACATCGGTCTTGGAAGAATCCGTTTTGGACAGGGAGATGGTCAGGGTGCCCGGGGAACCTGCCATGGCGTGCTCGGCATTGAGCAGCAGGTTCATCACCACCTGGTGAATCTGGGTGGAGTCGGCCAGGATAAAGTCCAGCTTGGAGGCGATATTCAATTTCACCTCCACCTCATCCGGCTTGAAGGTTTTGAACAGGTCCAGGCACTCCAAAATGATGCGGTGAAGCTTGACCGGCTTCTGGCGGGTGTTCCGGCTCCGGCTGTACTCCAGGATCTGCTTCACCAGTTTCTTGCCCCGGGTGGCGGCCTTTAAAATATGCTTAAGATCCTCATGGGCCGGGTTCTTTTCATCCACATCCTCAATGGCCATTTCACTGCAGGTGGTGATGGCCCCCAGAATATTGTTGAAGTCATGGGCGATTCCGCCGGCAAAGGTGCCCAGGGCCTCCATTTTCCGAACCTTTTGCAGCCGGCTTTCCAGATCTTTTTCCCGGCGCAGGCCCGCATCGATCATTTTCACCACCGGGGTCACGGAGATCCGTGCAAACAGCCAGGCAATGACCAGCACCATCACCACCATGGAGGCAAAAACCATGATCATGAACTTCTGGAAGGTGTGCAACTCCCGGAAAGCTTCTTCAAAAGACTGCTCTAAAATCAGATGCCATCCGAAACGGTTCTCCTCCACGATGCCGATCCGGCTGATGCCGGCCCTGTCCCTATACATCTGGATACCTGCGGTTTTCCCCCGGTCCAGAAGGATGTGGCGGCCCAGGTCCCGCGGGAAATCCCCGGGCCGGGCCGGCTGTGCAATCACCCGGTTCTCCTCATCCAGCAGCACGGCAAACCCGGACACCCCGATATGCCAGTCTGCCACGGTCCTGGAAATGGCCTCCGTGGTCATGGCTGCGGCAATCACACCTGCAAACGCACCATCCCGGACAATGGGCAGGGCCAGCACCAGGGAAGGCTGGCCCGAGGTTTTTCCGATCAGAGTCTGCCAGGCCAGCGTTCTGCCGGCCTTCAGCGCCCTGAAATAGGCACGTTCCGAATAGTCCCTGAGGATGCCGTTGTCACTGCGTGCGATGTTCCGCCCTTCGGCATCCAGGGTAAAGGTCAGATAGATCCAGGGGTAGGCCGCCTGTACCGCTTTTAATATCTTTGTCTGGTCACCCGCCGCCATCCCCTGCATCCCCGGCTGTCCCGAAGCCGCAGTCAGCACCCGGATGTTCTTGTCCAGCCATTCGTCCACATGGGAAATCAGGAATCCGGCGGTTTCCGTCATCAGCACCTGCCGGTCTTCCCGGATGCGGCTGGACATCTCGGAATAGATAAAATAGAAAAGGCAGCTCAACCCGGCAATGCTGACGGCCAGCATCAGCGCCAACAACCTGGGATTCATACCGGTTCTGGGGGCGGGGGCTGTTGTCATCTTAAATTTACCGTATCCTTCATTGCCGGATTCTGTTATAAAATAAGGTTTGCCATGGTCATCTCTCTGGGTTACATGAAAAGACCCAAAAGGCACCAGGTCATTAATAAACACGAAAAAAAGAAGAAGCGCCATGAAAATATTTGAATATCCATCCGAAGCAGCAGAAAAGAGAGTCCGGGACACCATAGACAGAGGATTGGGATTTTCCCGGGAAGACCATGAGAATGTCCAGGCCTACCTGGACGATGTGAAGCAGCGCGGGGATGCGGCGCTGGTGGAATACACCAACCGTTTCGATTCCAAGGCCGTCACCCCGGACAACCTGAAGGTTACCGAGGCGGAATTTCAAGAGGCCCTGGCCGGAATGGAACCAAAGTTTCTCCAGGCCCTGGACCGGGCAGTGGAACAACTGACGGTCTACCACACCAAGCAGAAGGAAAACTCCTGGATCGACACCCCCAGAAACGGGGTGATGGTAGGACAGATGGTCAAACCGGTGGAGGCGGCCGGTGTCTACGCCCCGGGCGCCAAGGGCGGTAAAACCCCCCTGGTTTCCTCGGTTCTCATGGGCGGCATTCCGGCCAAGGTTGCCGGTGTGGATAATATCTGTCTTATGACCCCGCCCATGGAAGACGGCCGGATCAATCCCCATATCCTGGCCGCCGCCAGAAAAGTCGGTATCGACGCCGTGTTCAAGGCCGGTTCCGCCTGGGCCATCGGCGCCCTGGCTTACGGCACCGAACAGGTCCCCCGGGTGGATGTTATTGTGGGCCCCGGCAACATCTACGTCACCTTGGCCAAAAAAATCGTTTCCGGCACCGTGGGCATCGACATGATCGCAGGTCCCAGTGAAATCCTCATCATCGCGGACAAGGGTGCCAACCCGGACTTCATCGCAGCGGATCTCCTGTCCCAGGCCGAGCACGACGTCCTGGCCTCCGCCATCCTGGTCACCGATTCCAGGGAATTGGCCGACAAGGTCGTCACAGCCGTTGCCACCCAAGTGGAAGCCCTGTCCAGAAAAGAGATCGCCAAAGAGTCCATCGAAAACTTCGGCTCCATCCTGGTGGTCCCGGACATTGAAACCGCCATCGAATTGTCCAACCGCCTGGCCCCGGAGCATCTGGAAATCCTCGTGGACAACCCCTTCACCTGGATCGACCGCATCCGCAACGCCGGCGCCATGTTCCTTGGCCCCTACACCCCGGAACCCATGGGCGACTACATCGCAGGCCCCAACCACGTCCTGCCCACCGCCGGCACCGCACGGTTCTCCTCCGCCCTGAGCGTGGAGCACTTCACCAAAAAAACCAGCCTGATCCACTACTCCGAGGATGCCTTCAAGAAGGAAGCCGACGATGTGGTCACCCTGGCCATGACCGAAGGCCTGGACGCCCATGCCAATTCGGTGAAGGTCAGAAAATAGCACCGGTCACGGACCAACATAGATAAACACCCAAAAGGGGAGAGCCTGTTGCTTTACAGCTCTCTCCTTTTTTGTTGCCTAAAGATCGTACCCGATATGGGTGACAGGTTTGCTATCCACCCAGTAGGCGGGGACGGGGAAAATTCTCGTTAAATCTCAAGCGTTCGTCCTGAACGGCTGAGACGCGGGCAGACCATACCAATAAAAACCGCAGAGATATACGGTACAGCAGAGGATGCGCAGAATCCTCTTGCCGCATTGAATAACCGGGTCTAAACTGAAGTTCATGAAACCGACACCTCCTCCCGCTTCTCAGGCAACAAGCGCCGCCATACTGATTGCGGCGATGTGCCTGGCCCAGGTGCTCGGCATGCTCGGGGCATTTGCATTTCCGGCCCTGCTACCCCACTTCATCGAAATCTGGGATCTGAGCAACAGTCGGGCCGGGTGGATAAGCGGTATCTATTTCGGCGGATACGCTTCTGCTGTCCCGGTTCTGACCAGCCTCACGGACCGGATCGACTCCAGGAAAATTTATTTATTTTCCTGCCTGATCTGCTTGGCCTCGAACCTGGGGTTTGCCTTTTTCAGCAGCGGTTTCTGGTCGGCACTCATCTTTCGGACATTATGCGGCATCGGACTTGCGGGCACTTTTATCCCTGGTCTCAAAGCTGTCATAGACCGTGTTGCTCCCCGGTTCATTCACAGGGCTGTCTCTTTTTACACCGCATGTTTCGGTCTGGGCATGAGCCTCTCCTTCTATTATGCAGGTACGGTATTCAAATGGCTCGGCTGGGAACCTGTTTTCGTTATTGCCGCAGCATGTTCCGGCCTGGTGCTGTTGATGAGCGCGGGAATTCTGGTCCCTTGTCCAGTAGAAGTGAAAACCAAAAGATACTCTGGCCTTTTGGAACTCCTGGATTTTAGACCTGTTTGGCGTAACACTCCGGCCCGGACCTATATTATCGCATACATGTGTCACATGTGGGAAATGTTTGCAGCCCGCTCCTGGATGGTGGTTTTTCTGGCCTTTGCCGCAAAGGCAGATTCCGATTCTGAACTCTTTATGATACCGACCACCGTTATGGCTGTGGGTGGTATCTGCGGCATGGCGGCCAGTATCCTGTTCGGGGAGATTGCAGTGAAATTCGGCCGCCGCAGAACCGTTGCCGCCATCATGGCAGCTTCCGGCCTGACAGGCCTGAGTCTGGGATTCCTGGGGGCTCTGCCCTACCCCGTGTTGGTGTGTTTTTGTCTCCTCTACACCGTCTTTTTCCAAGGCGACTCCGCTGCCATCCATACCGGGGTTGTCACTGCGGCAGACCCGAATCGCCGTGGGGCAGCCATGGCCTTACAGTCTATGGGTGGATTCGCAGCCGCATCCCTATCCCCAATCGTGGCAGGATTTGTTCTGGACATCAGCGGAGGATCCGGCCTGATATCCTGGGGGCTTACATTCGGTATCATGGGGATCGCAGCTTTTTTAGGGCTGTTTTTTTTATATTGGCACTTTGGGGAATCGTAAGGAGGTGCAAATGAATTTAATAATGATACACTCGCAGCCGTGAGTTGAAACAAGGGCGGCCAGACCTTCCCAAAGGGCAGGGTTGACAAAAGTAGTAAACGTCTTTAATTGCAAGGCTTAGGGAGCTCGTTTATAGACAAAGTACGGGGTTTCTTTTTACTTCAAAAGTATATCGTACAATTCACTTTTTCTGTTTTTTAATATACAGCCTCAATCGATATCATTTTTAGACTGAATCCTATGCGCAAAATTTATAAGAAATCACCAACCTTGTTCTCTAAACAGAATGATAGATATTGGCCATTTTCCTCTATCAACCTCAGAGACGAATGAATATAAAATAAGGGATAGCAAGCAAGGCAAGACTCATACAGATTTGGCCCAAAAGGGTAGCAAGGAAACTAAATGAGCGGACAAAACATATAAGCCACATGGGGTTTTACCTTTGGCAAATTGTATTTAACGACAAAAAAAGTATTTACTCTTCTAAGCAATGCTGGTATGCCTTTCAAGGTATAGATATCATTATCGATTCTGAATCCAGTCTTTTCTATAAACTACATGGTATCTTGATCTATGGTTTAGGTTTGATAATCATCAATTGAAGCTTAAATGGAATGTGGCCGTTTTTCTGCTTCTGCCTCCCTTTGAGCACATCAAATGATAATCTGCATGTTTTTTTGTCATCAGCCTTTGCTGTACAGGAGGTTCCAAGTGGGGCATACCGCATCCAGAAAAAAACAAATTTTCTTTGTGGCTTTCTATCTGGCTCTGGCGATTTTCATATTGCTCAATTTCGGATCACAATCATACGGTCAGACAGACAAGGCCCCTCCACCGCCTGCATCAGGAAACAAGCATTGGAATGCGAATGAGCACTGGGCCTGGCACCGGATTTTAAAAGGCGAAAAGGCGGATTTTAATCAGAAGTTTAATGAAGCACCCGATCCTGAGAATCGGTGTGAATGGTCAGATCAAAGGCGGATAAGGCCTGCCTTCCTCGAGGAAATTCTTACAGACCGAACGTATTCAGAGAAAATCACCTCTGCCGGGGTCATGATTATCGGGGCGTGGATCAGAGAGCCCCTTGATCTATCCTCAGTGAATCTTTCCTTTCCGTTGTGGATTGACAAATCCCGAGTTGAGGGGGCCATCAGTTTTGAAGGCGCTGTATTAAAAAGGCTTTTATCCTTGGATGGCAATTGCTTTTTAAACACGGTCAACCTGAATCAGATCAAGTCTTCAGATTCATTGGTTCTTAAAAGGTCGGTTTATGAGCAGGACTTAACCATCCGGGGAACCACTGCCTGGCACTGCCGGTTATCAAAGGCAAGGGTTAAAGGTAGCTGCACTATTGAGGACTCCCTTTTCAGCGGCAATTTCATTAGTGAAGATTCTTTTTTTTCCTCTCTGGAACTGCGGGCCGTTGTTGACGGGGAATTACACCTTTATAACGCCGTCATTGACGGCGATTTTGATTTGATCGGCAGCACCATCAAAAACGGTATTTTTTTCGATGATATCAAAGTCAGCGGAAAGGCCTTATGGAGCAGTCTCAATGCCCCAAACGGCATGGCGGTCATAGGCGGAAGCCAAACCCGAATGAATTCCATTAATTTAAGCGGCGCATCCACCCAAAGGGATATTTCATTCTTTGGAAATGTTGCCGTCGACGGGGACGTGAAGATCAATGGCGCAAGGGTTGACGGCGGCATAACCATGGGCGGGGCGGGCATAGATTTCAAACAGAGGTTGGAAATTAGCTTTACAACCGTCAAGGAGACCTTAAACCTGTCAGGATCAACATTCCGGCAGGTCCGCATAATCGGCTCCAATATTTCAGGTCTGATATATGGATCAGATGCGAATTTCGATAGTTTAAACATCACTGACACCAATGTCGGGACAAGCCTTTATCTGGCCGATGCCGTATTTTCAAAGGGGCCTCTGACGATTCTCAGATCTGAGATCGGACGTCACCTATACCTTGCAGGCATTGACATGAAGAGCAATGATGTTTCAATGCATTCCACCAAAACAAATGGTCATGTGATTATGTCTAATATCAAATGCCTGGGTGCGATTGACATGCGGTTTATGGACATTGGCGGCTATGTCAAACTCAGCGGCAGCCATTTAAAGCAATTGGACCTGTCAAACACAACCATTGATAATGCACTTTTTCTCTGGGATAAAGACAATGGATTTATCACCTGGGAACCGTCCTCTGAAAAAAATAAATTTCCGATATTGAACCTGCGCAATACCACGGCCCGACTGCTTCAGGATCATCCAAAAGCCTGGCCCCGATCCATTGATCTTCTAAATTTTGGGTACCGTTTTTTTGGCTCCAGCGAAGCAATCGGCAGTAAAAATACCATATCAAACAGACCCGAGCGCTGGTTTGTCGAATGGCTGGAGAAAAGCGGGGATTATGAAAATGCAGAGCCCTACCATAAACAGGCCTATCTGCATCTGTATAAAATCCTCAAGGGCATGGGATACAATAAAATCGCAAAAGAGATATTCATTGCCCACAATGATCGTAAAAAGGATAGTCCGTGCACCAAACCAGGTCAGAAGATCTGGTTATGGTGCCTTGATTTTTTTACCAGTTATGGCCAGGAAATGTGGCGGCTATCAGTTGCCGTATTCATACTCATTTTATCAGGGGCAGCGGTTCTAAAAATCAGCGGGGAAGGCAGACGGCATCGCATGCCATATGGCATCAGTCTTTCCATTGACCGCACCATCCCGCTGATATCCCTGGATAAAGCCTATGATGACATAAAGCTTCAGGGGATCACACGGTATTGGTTCTATTTCCTCCAGGTCGCAGGCTACTTTTTTGCCACCCTTCTGGTGGCATCGGTCATAAACATCTTTTCAAACGCTTAGGTTCAGGAACCTAGGATGATTGCCCTGCGCCAAAGGGCGCAAACCAGGGCGCATTGATGAACATCAACCATCATAAAAAAGGAGCTAAAATGTTACCAGCAAGCCTCAGTGTCGATGTGGTATTCCTTGCCATCCGGTCTGCGGTAAAATTGGGCAGGCAAATGCGCGGTGTCTACGTGGACAACCTCCGTAACAAAGCGTTGGCGCTTCCGTTTATTGAATTTCCCAGTGCGCCGGACTTTGCCTCTGCGGCCACCTTCTTTGAAGGAGACGGAAAGCAATATTTCGAATCCAGTCAAAGGGTTCAGGTGCTTTACAAAAAAGCCCTTAAAGGGACCATTGAACAAAGCAGCGAAGAAGGGCAGGAATTCATGCTGCTCTATGATGAATTCTGGGCCTTAAAGGTTTCAAGAGAAAAAGAGACGGTGGACCAGGGCATTGGCCGGCAGGAACTTGCCGATCTGATTTCCTATCGCCAGTGGAAAAGGGGGGGAGAGCAGAATCCATCTGCCCTGCAGCGGATCTCCGGTGCGCTGATCGAAATCGGCATTGATTACTTTGCCAATGTTCCCGGCGCGTTAAACGAAAAATCCGCCCATACAAAGGTCATAAAAGGCTTTTTAAAAGGGCTTGAAGACACCAATTTTTCAGAATCCGGCCTGGATGTCATTGCCCAGGATTTATTTGTCTCGGCCATTGAAGCGGTCTCTGAAAATCCTGAACTCCTGTCAGGTGATGAAAACGTTCAGGAGTTGGTCTGTGCGGTATCCAAAGGCATTGTCCAGGATGTCGAAAAAAAGATCAAGGAAATCCAGGACGGGCAAGGTGAAAACCTGGTCATTGAAGAGCGGATCCAGGGCTGGGCCAACATCGTTTTTAAATCCGTATTAACCCATTCCGGCCAGACAGTCCTCTCCCATCCCAATAAATTCCTTGGAATTCCGGAAGGCGAGGAATCCGAAATGATAACAGCCGTGGGCAACGTGCTGCTTGACGGCCTGATCACGGAGAATGGCGTGGATATTGGCGGCATGTTTGATAGAGCCTCTCTGGACAAAGTCACCCAGGCCGCATTGACCACGCTGGCCAAGTATCCGGAATTGGTTACGGACGGCAACGAAGGCTTGAAACAGATGGTTTCCGGGGTGGCCCTGGAGTTGTCTGAATCTTCAAAATCAATCGATGCTGACCTGCTTCCTGAAGTGATGCGGCTGATCTTATTAAAAACCGGAGAAAATATGGAGGCCATTTGGCCTCAGGGGTCAGAGGATCCCCAAAAACACCTGTTGATCACTGCGGCAAAACACACCCTGGAAGCCATCGCTGCAAAACCTGAAAATGCTGAAGAGAACTGGGTGCCTGTGCTTAAAGGGGAGGATGCAAAAGAAATTTTAACCGTTGTCCTTGATGAAGTGATTCAGAATCCGGAATGGCTTTACCGGGATTCCGAAGAAATTTCCCCTGTGATCCGCACGGCACTGGAAGCCGCCTTTGAATCTTTGAATAAAATTAAAAAAGAAAACCGTCTGGCCCCGGATACCATAAAAAGCATATTGAACTCTGCCCTAAAGGCCGTGGCCATGCGCAAGGCATTTGCCGACCAGATTCCAATTGATGACACCGGGGATAAAAAATATTTGATTACATTTGTCCTGGATATGATTTTTGATTTGATCTTCGAAAATCAGGACACGGCAAAAGCTCGATGGGTCATGGCACGGGGCAACGTCCTCAATATCCTGGTGGATGCCGTATTCAATAAAATAGCTGTTGACGGCATTTCCAGGGACAGGATTCAAAAGATCAAGCAGATCATAGAACAGGCCATGATCCGGTACGGAAATGGTGAGCGGTTTTCCATAGAAGACATTGTAGCTCAGATCAATCAGGTCACCCCATAATCAGGAGGATTTAAATGAGCCCTTTAAAAAAAATAAACAGCCGGTCAATTGGCTGCTGGATAGCGCAGGCCTTTGTTCTTGTCTCCATTTTGCTTATCAGCGGGTGCCAAAGCTATCTGGCCGATTATTCTTCCGCCCAGAAGCATTTTGACACGGCCTCCCAGCTTCAGGCCAGCAAGGTCTTTGAACCGGTCCTGACCCGGAACCTGGGGGATGAGTCCATCGCATATAATCAGATTCATTCCCACTATGCTGTGGCATTAAAGCTGATTTCAGAAGTCATTGATACCCATGAAAAAGAGCTGAAACAAGACCAGCTGCTGGGAAATGCATTTACCATTAAAGCCATTTCCCAATGGAAACTGGGACAGACAAAAGACGCCCTGTCCACGAAAAAGCAGGCATTGGAAAACCAGCAACTGCTCTATCCCCGTGACAAAGCATTGATGACGGCGCTTCCGGGCCTGATCAAGGCGGAACAGGCCAATTCAAAACGGCTGAACAAGGAACCATACCTGGGGACCTTAGGCATAAGAGAGATGATCCTTGGCGGCAATGGTGCCATGAACGATTTCAACATGGCGCTCAAGGCGCTGGATCAGAAGCACCCGGTCCGGATTTATATCATCATGACCCAAATTGCATCCATTCGAATCCTGCATTCAGCAACCCTCTTAATCCCGGATTTAACAATACAAAAAGAGGAGAGAACGGATTTGATAGAAACCTATTTCAAACCCTTGAGGAAAGAATTGATCACATTGCTCAAAGAGTTTGAAATTTACGGGGAATCATCGAGCGAGAATCTGCTGTTATATTTCAACAGGATATTTGGGAGCGGGCCCGATTAAAGCCCCGTCTTTTTAACGCTTTCCGATGGAGGATAAATCATGCTTGAATCACTGGATGTTATGATTTCACTGGGCGTCATCTTCCTTGTACTGAGCATGGCGCAAAAATACGTTATGAGCCTGATCAAACGCCTGCTGAGCACCAAAGCAGAGGTGGTGTCTAAAGAAATGAAAACCTTTATGGGTGAAAAGACATCACAATTTCTGGAATCCTATGTAAAACACCAGGCCCAGCATCTGAATGTATTTGAAAAAAAGAGACTCGGTGACGGTCAAAGATTCCGCCTGCTGACGGCCCCGGAAGTCAAACAGGTGGCCTGCGAGTTGACACGATTTCTGAACTCCGATGCCATTGAAGTCCTTAAAAAGGATCTGGGCATGGAGAACCGATCAGATTTTGCAAAAGATCTTGATATTGTGAAAAAGCACCTGGACTCTCTTCAAACCAAAGCGGACACCCTGTTTGAAAATACACTGAGAAAAATTGAGGACAGCTATAAAAGTAAAATGCGGGCCTGGACATTCTTTGTTGCATTTGCCCTGGTCATTGTGATGAATGCCAGTTTTTTCGACATTTATAACCGCATTTCGAGCAATGGCGCGCTCCGGGGCAAGCTGGTTAACAGCACAGAATCCATCATGGATCGATTCGATACCGTGGAAAAGGAGATGGCGGAACTGGACCAGGCCCAGATTAAAAATTACACGCAGGAAGTGCAGGGGGTAAAAACAAAAATTGCCGATCTGACTCAGCTTATCGAAGAGAACCAAACCTTTTTCGGATGGGATAAAAAGAAATGGGATGATCTTCGTGGTTGGAAGATACTCAATAAAGTGGTCGGGTTCCTGATATCAGCGCTTCTCATGAGTTTTGGGGCACCGTTCTGGCATGATTATCTGTCAACCTTTGTCAATATCCGCAAGGTTGTGGCCCGAAGATCCGAACAGTCCCAGGCGGCTGCCCCCCCCGCAGCAGTATCAACAGCCCCGGGAGGATGGCTTCCCTGAATGTAAAATGCGTTTATCAGGACACCACAGATAAGGAGGCAGGTATGCGATTTACAATTGGCAGCAAAGGAGAAGAGGTTAAAAGCGTTCAGGAGATTCTAAAGCAGCTGGGATACGGCCCGGGGCCAATAGACGGATGGTTCGGAGAGAAAACCGAGAAAGCGGTGGTGCAGTTTCAGGAGGAAAACGATCTCTATGCCGATGGCATCGTCGGCCCCACAACCTGGAAGGGGCTTCACCAGGCCGTGAAGATTCATATGGATGAGCAAATGCCGCTGCTGACCGGAAATGCTGCCCCGCCGGATTTAATGCCCTGGGTGAGGGTTCCTTCAGATAAATACCGGGATGGATATGACCGTTTCTTTCTGAGAGAGGACGCGGCCAAGGCCTATTTGCAGGTTCGGGAAAGAGTCGTGGAGGCCGGGGGAATCTTAACCAGCTCCGGTGCCAGAAGATCTCTCAACGCCAGGGTCAGTGCCTCCCGCAGTGCAACGTCATTCCATTATACGGGTATGGCCCTGGATCTGTTTGTCGGCAGCGGCATGGAAAATAGGACAAGGGATCCATTTGTCGTGACGCCTGATGGAGACCGTTACTGGCGGGTTTATGTCCGGGCACCCGGCGGGGATGCCATGGAGATTGATGCGGTCACTTACGGCTCACGAAAAACAGGCAGGACGGTGTCCGATCATTTTCTTGATCTGACAGCGCTGTTCAGATCCGCAGGATTTAAGCGAATCAGGGCCAGAAAATCCTTTTTCACAGGCGGCACATGGTTGGGGGCTGAGTGGTGGCATTTTCAATATGAAAAACCACTGGAAAAAGGTGTATCCACCTTTGGAGACCAATTGCTCAAAGTCTATTCGGAAAATGAAATAAGAGACACGCCGCCGTGGAAATACAGGGATAGGGTATTTGGGATCAATTGGTTTTGATTGGGGGTGTTTCCAAAATCAGCTAAGTTATAAGAGTCTTGCATCAACGTTGATGATCAAAATAATTATGTGGTTTTACGATATCTATCAACGGAATGAGTAATTTCAATGCGTTTACTCATGGTATAAGTCCTGCTTCTTGATAGTTCAGAAAAAATCAAGCACTATCGCTGTCAGTCCACATCATTTTTGGGGAAATTTTACCGGATAGCAAACCCGGAGGACCAGGCAGCCGGTGCCGTGTAGGCCCGGAACGGCGTGAGATTACGCGGGGCGTCATACCCCAAGGGCAGAAGCCGGACAGACAGACCCGTGAATCTCCGCTATTCCGGCGATCACGACGATTGCCGGAATATTAGTGGAGGGTCCCGCGGGGCCGACTGCCGGGTAGATGACTCGGCCGGTGGCAAAACCTTAATCCACCGCCAACATTTCCAACGACATTCTCCCCTATAAAATACCGTTGGAACAGTGCTGGCGCATGATCTCACACGAATCATACCCGACGAATACAAGGAACGGTATTAGATCCGGTCTTAATCCAGAAAACTGGCCAGGGAAGTCAACATGATTTTGCGCCAGGAGGCATATCAGGGGGATACGAGTTTTTTGTCCCTGAGCACCAGGTGCCGGTCGGCGATGCGCCGGACCTGGTCCATGTAATGGGAAACAAGGATAATGGTTCTGTCCTTCTTGAGCCTGAGCAACAATTTTTCCATCTCATGGACGGCGGCTTCGTCCAGGGATGAGGTGGGCTCATCCAGAAGAAGGACCTGGGGCTCCAGCACAAGGGATCTTGCAATGCACAGCCGTTGCTGCTGCCCACCGGACAAGGCCCTGGCATCCTCGTTCAGCCGGTCTTTGATTTCATCCCATAACAGGGCCTGGCGAAGCGCTGTTTCCGCTTTTGCGGCAACGGTTTTTCCGTTTTTTTCTCCCATAAGGGTCAGGGGAAAGGCCATGTTTTTGCGGATGCTCATGGGCAGCGGGTTGGGCATCTGAAATACCATGCCCACCCGGCGGCGTAACAGGGGCAGACGGCAGTCCGGGTGGTTGATATCTTCAAACCCGTTTCCAAAATCCATGCAGACCCGTCCTGTGGCCCGGGCGCCGTCGATGTTCTCCCACAGCCGGTTGAACACTGTTAAAAAAGAGGATTTCCCCTGGCCGGAGGGGCCGGTGATGGAGGTGATGGACCGGTACCGGATATCCAGGCGGATATCTTCGAGGATCTGCCTTTTGGCATACCAGAAGTTCAAGCCCCTGATTTTTATTTTGGGTGCGTCATTCATATCAAGCTCAATTGAAGCTGTTGTACCGCCGTTTGATTTGAAAGGAAATGATAAAAAGACCTGTGCAGATGGCCAGCAGAATCAGGGCCGCCCCATATGCGGCCTCAAGTTCGGCAGGGTCTGAATATTCACTGGCGGTGTAGTAAATAAAAAAAGGCAGGGCCTCAAAGGGGGAAAACAGGGACTTAGGGACCCCGGCTGTGGCCACCACCCCGGTGAGCATGATCACCGCGGTATCCTCGGCACACCGCCCGATGGCCAGCACGATGCCGGCCATGATATCAGACAGGGAGGCCGGAATCAGGACATGGCGCAGGTTCTGCAGGGGACTTGCCCCCAGGCTAAGCCCGGTCATCCGGATCTCCAAAGGGATCTGTTCAAGGGCGATGCGAGTGGTCTTCACGATATAGGGCAACACCAGAAAGGCCAGGGCGATGCCGGAAATGCCCAGGCAGGGAAGGATGCGGCCGCCGAAATAATGGTGCAGGAATACGGTGATGGAAAAGCCGAATAATCCCACGACAATGGACGGGATAGCAGCCAGGATGTCTACCATGAGGCTGAAAAAGGACTTGACCCGGTTTGAAGCGTACTCAGCCATGTAAATACCGCAGGCCAGCCCCAGGGGAAGGGCTGTTCCCACGGCCAGGCAGATCAGGCAGAATGTGCCCAGGGCCGCCGGAAAAAGCCCTGAAAACACCCGCTTTTTAAACAGCAATGCATCCAGGGGGCGGACCTCACCGAAAATCAATTTCGGCCCCAGCACATGCCAGCCCTTAAAAAAGAGAAAGCCCAGAATGGCGGCAAGCACCAGGGTCAGGGTCAGGGCACAGCCCCAGCAGAACAGGGTCATGAGCCGGTCGCAGGCCTCTCCATTGACACGGGAAGGGATCACAGGTTTTTCTCCGCAGCCCTGGCCGCCAGAATGCCCAGGCCGGTCATGACGTACAGCAGGATGCCGCTGATAAAAATGGTTTTAAATTCCAGGCTGTCAAAATCCGCCGCGATCACCAGGGCAATATGGGCCGTAAGGGTTCTGGCCGAATCCAGAACGGATTCCGGCAGGGTAACGGCGTTCCCGCCCAGCATCAGGGCGATGAGGGTGTCTCCCACGGCCCTGCCAAAGGCCAGCACCGTGCCCGAAACAATGCCCGGCCAGGCAGCGGGAAAGATGATATGGCGGACTTTCTGGTAAGGGGTGCCGCCCATGGCATCCACGGCGTCCAGCCAGGTCCGGGGGACCCTGGCAATGCTCCTGGAAAAGAAAAGAATCATGGTGGGGCAGATCAGGACCGCCAGCATGAGGGCGGCGGTCAGTATGCACAGCCCCGATCCCTGTCCGCTGAAAGACCTGACCAGGGGCACAAGGAGGAAAATTCCCACAAATCCGTAAATCACCGTGGGGATGGCCGTCATCAGCCGGACCAGCCATTCCAGCAGCCGGCCCGCCCCCCGGGGCCGGACCACCTCAATGAACAGCGAGGCCCCCAGGCTCACCGGAAAGGCAATGATAAGGCTGAGGCCGGCAATATACACCGACCCCACCGCCATGGCCAGGATGCCGAACTGTCCGTGGTCCGGGGACCATGGACCCGTGAGAATGTCCCAGAGCATCCCGGACCGGATCAGGGGAAGCCCCAGCACCACCATGAATCCCAAGACCAGCAGTCCCGCCAGGGCACAGGTCAGCCCTGCTGAAAAAAAGAGGCGGCGTGCCGCCCTGTCTCCTGAGTCCATCAATTGACCGGGATAAATCCTTTTTCAGCGGCTATTTTCTGCCCTTCAGGACTCATGAGATAGGCGATGAATTTTGCGGCCAGTCCTTTTGCCTCGCCCTTGGTATTGGAATAAAGGCCCCTGGCCACCTTGTAATCACCGCTTTTTACTGAGCCAAGGCTGGGACGGACATTATCCAGGGCCACCGGGGCCACACTTTTGTCCATATATCCCACCGAAATATAACCGATGGCGTAAGGATCGTTGCCGATCGCCGATTTCATTGCGCCGTTGGAGGCTACGAAATTGGCTTTTCCTGAGATATCCCCTTTGCCCAGGGCTTTTTTCCAGAACACCGACCGGGTGCCTGAGGAGGCATCCCGGGTGTAAAGATTGATGCCCCGGTCCTCTCCGCCAAGGTCTTTCCATGAGGTGATTTTTCCCGCATACACCGCGCGAAGCTGATCAGAGCTCAGGGCGGTGACCGGATTATCGGGATTCACCACCGGTGCTACCCCGTCAATGGCCCATTTATGCATGGAGAGTCCGTATTTTTCTATCTCCTGGGGTTTAGGTTTTCTGCCGGAGTTACCGATATCCACCAGCCCTTCACCCACCTGTTTGATGCCGGCCCCGGATCCGCCGCCGGCAATAGTGATACTGATGTCCGGATTAAACCGCATGATCCGTTTTGCCGCTTCCTTCATCACCGGAATATGGGCGGTGCCTCCGGAAATCCTCAGGGTGCCGGATTCTCCCTTAAAGGTGTCCAGCGCTGATGCGCCGGCAACGGCGGGCAGCAGTACCGCTGCCATGCAGACCAACGTCCATTTGATAGTGTTTTTCATTTTCATTTGTTTCTCCTTAAAAAGTGATTTGTGCGCTAATTGTATCCTAACTCTTTTTATGGGTACTCATATTCAAGGTGAAACACATGATCAAATTGATAATTCTGATGGTCCAAATGATTCAAATAGATATTCTCAATTCTTAGAACGTGGCATAATGATGGTATGATTTAGATGAATTTAAATTAAAGGGTGATAAAGCGAAATGAATGAACCTGTGACACATCGGTCTCCCGGAGAGACAATCGTCTGCATCAAGGGCGCAGGGGAAATGGCGTCCGGGATTGCCTGGCGTCTTTTCCGGTCCGGATTCCGAAAAATATTCATGCTGGAAGTGGCACGTCCCCTGGCTGTGCGGCGGACTGTCAGCTTCTGCGAAGCGATCCATGACCGCCGGATCTCCGTGGAAGGGGTTGACGGGGTGTCAGCCCGGAGCAAAGAAGGAATTCTCAGCGCGTGGGCTGATGGCCATATTGCCGTTTGTGCGGACCCGGACTGGTCAATTCTCCCGGATATTTGTCCCCATGTGGTGGTGGACGCCATCCTGGCGAAAAAAAACCTGGGCACCCGCAGGGATGAGGCCGAAAGGGTCATCGGCTGCGGCCCGGGATTTACAGCGGGCCGGGATGTCCATTTCGTTGTGGAAACCCAGCGGGGGCATGATCTGGGACGGGTCATTGAAACGGGAATGGCGGCCCCCAATACCGGGATTCCGGGGGATATAGGCGGCCATACCACGGCCAGGGTGCTCCGGGCACCGGCGGAGGGTGTCTTTAAAAGCGATTTTGACATCGGGGAAATGGTAACCCGGAACCAGGTCATCGGGCAGGTAAACGGCACCCCTGTCTTCAGTGCGATATCCGGTGTATTGCGGGGCCTGATCCGCCCGGGCACCGAGGTATCTAAATCCGTGAAAATCGGAGATGTGGACCCCAGGGGAATAAAATCCTACTGCTTTACCCTTTCGGACAAGGCCAGGGCCATTGCGGGCGGGGTCCTGGAAGCGGTGATGCGGTGAAACAGAACCGGCGGCAGCCGGGGGCCGTCTCATTTACAGGTCGTGCAGTGCTTTTTTTAAGGTCTCAATGGAGAAGGGTTTGGACAGGGCTGCCGAAAACCCGAAGTAGGTGCAGTTTTCCATGGTGGGGTCGTTGGAATAGCCCGAAGCCACAATGCCTTTGATGCCGGGGTTGAGGGAGAGCAGCTTTTCCATGGCCTCCACACCGCCCATGCCGTGCTTGACCTCCAGGTCCAGAATCACCTTGCCGATGATCTTTCCCTCCAAAAGACAGGAACGGTACTTATCCACGGCTTCCTCCCCGGTCCTGGCCAGGACGGGTTCATACCCCAGGCGTTCGAGAATCTTGCCGGTAATTTCCAGGATCATGGCATCGTCGTCCATGAAGAGGACCAGGGGTTTGCGGCTGGAAATCCGCCGGGCAGGGGCGCTTTCCTTTTTCACCGCCTTGGCGGCTGCCGTTTTGGGGCCTTCCTTCTGGAAAACGGGAAGGACCATGTCCACGCGGGTGCCCTGGCCCAGGCTGGATTCAATGCGGATAGTGCCCTGGTGGTTTTTCACGATGGCCCAGGCGATGGAAAGTCCTAAACCGGTGCCTTTGCTTTTTCCCATGGGCTTCGTAGAAAAATAGGGATCAAAGACCTTTTCAACATCCCCTTCTGCGATGCCGCGGCCATGATCGGTGACGGAGATGAGCACCATGCCCTGTTTGTCCGGATGGCTTTTGGCTTCGATCCTCACGGGCTTGGCCTTGTCCATGGCTTCCCCCGCATTGATGACGATATTCCTGAATGCCTCCTGGAGCTGCTCCTTGTCCGCCTCCATCACCGGGGGCAGATCTTCAATGTTCAGGGTAAACCGGACCCCGTGTTCGGTCTCCATGGGGGCCAGGGTATCGGTGATGAAGCCGTGGGTATCGATGTGTGATTTGATGCGGATGCCGCCGCCCTTGGAGAATACCACAAATTTGGAGGCCAGTTCCTTGGCCTGGAGGATGGACTGCTCGGCATCCGCCAGGTATTCTTTCACCGGATCACTGCTTGCGATCATCTGGGCCAGGTTAATATTTCCCAGGGTGATGGACAAGGTGTTGTTAAAATCGTGGGCGATGCCGCCGGCCAGGGTGCCGATGGCCTCAAGCTTCTGGGAGCGCAAAAGGCGTTCCCTGGCCTGGAGCAATTCGTTTTCCGCCCGCTTCTTTTCAATGGCCACGGCGATGGTCTCGGAAACGAAACTAAGCAGTTCCACATGATCCTGGGTGTACTTGATGGGGTTGTTGTAGCTCTTTACGGCCATGACGCCCAGGACATCTCCCTGGATCATCAGGGGAACCCCCAGCCAGTTTTTGGGCAGACTGCCCAGGACCCGTCCTTTGGCGGCGAGCTGCCCCAGTTCTTTTTCGTCCAGGAGCAGGGGTTTTTTCTTCAGTATGACATCGCCGGTGAGGGAAGGATTTTTACTGAAATTATGGATCCACTTGGGGGAAAGGGCGGCTTCCTGGTCCCTTCTGAATACGTATTGAACGGCATTCTTATCCGGGTAATACACGGCAATGAAAAAATTGGTCATATCCATGAGCGAAGACAGGTGCCTGTGGATGGACCGGTAGAGGTCCTGGAGGGTTTCACTGGTGTTCAGGGCGCTGGCGATGTGAAAAAGGGTCTTGTTGACCATCTCGGCCCGGCGGGTCCTGGCAACGGTTAGTTCCAACCGTTTTATCTGCTGTTCAAGATCTTCATAACTGGGTTTGTCACTCATGAACGTCACCTGTACAACGTTTGGCCGTCGTTTGATTCGCAGCCGCTTAAAAGTTCGGGCACCTTAAGATCTGCTGCCGGTATAAACGTAAGGAAAGAATACCGACATCTCAGGAATTTCGCAGCGCCCCAATCACTCGTGTTTAATAGAAGTTGGTATCTTATCAAAAATAATCGAATATATATACTTAATTTCTTAAAAAAGATGCGGTTTTTCCCATGCGCATGCCCGGTGGAAGATTATATATATTATTCATTGACTAACAGTCTGATTTTAATCTATATATAGCGTTTGTATATTTTTGACCGTAACCCTAATAAGTAAAGACGAAGATAATGCAGACCATACGCGGGTTTAGAGATATATTGCCGGAGCACATTACCCTGTGGCAGAAAGTGGAAAGAGAAGCTGCCGACCTGTTTGAATCATTCGGATACAGGGAGATCCGGATCCCCATCCTGGAAAAGACGGAGTTGTTTGCCAGAAGTATCGGGGAGACCACCGACATTGTTGAAAAAGAGATGTACACCTTTGAGGACCGGAAGAAGGACAAGCTGACCCTCCGGCCGGAAGCCACCGCCTCCATCTGCCGGGCCTATATTCAGCACAAGCTGTACGCCTCCGAACCGGTGCAGAAGTTTTACCTCTTCGGCCCCATGTTCCGGCGGGAGCGTCCCCAGAAGGGCAGATACCGCCAGTTTTACCAGATTGACGCCGAGGTGTTCGGGGTTGAATCCGCCTATATTGACAGCGAACTGATTTTCCTGCTCAACGAATTGTTCAAGCGGTTGGGCCTGACAGGGCTGTCCGCCCATATCAACAGCCTGGGCTGTCCTGAATGCCGCCCCGCCTACCAGCAGGCCCTGCTGGATTTCCTGGGCGAACGTAAGGAAACCCTGTGCACGGACTGCAAACGCAGGATCGAAAAGAACCCCCTGCGGGTGCTGGACTGCAAGGTGGAAACCTGCAGGGAGGCCCTGAAAGGGGCGCCCACCACGGTGGACCACCTGTGCGAGGCCTGTGACGACCATTTTAAAACGGTCCGGGCATCCCTGATCCGCCAGGGGGTGGACTTCAAGGTGGACCACGCCCTGGTCCGCGGCCTGGACTATTACACCCGGACGGCCTGGGAAATCCAGACCACCAGCCTCGGTGCCCAGTCAGCGGTTGCCGGCGGCGGCAGATACGACCGCCTGGTGGAAGAACTGGGGGGGCCTGCCACACCCGCCATCGGCTTTGCCATCGGTTTTGACCGCCTGGTGGAAGTGATGGACCAGCTTGGAACCAAGGGGGAAGAAAAGGCGCTGGACCTTTTCATCGTTCCTTTGGGCAACGCCGCCATGGACTTAAGCTACCATTGGTCCTGCGACCTGAACCGGGAAGGCGTCCGCACGGACACCGATTTCAGGGGCAAAAGCATGAAGGCCCTGATGAAACGGGCCAACAAACTCAACGCCCGCTACGTGCTGATTGCCGGAGAAAATGAACTGAAAGAAAACAAGGCCATCCTCCGGAACATGGACACCAAAGAACAGACCGACATCCCCGTGGATTCCCTGGTAACCGATCTTGTAAACATTTTTAAATAATAAACACATTAACACACTGGATTTAAGGAAAAAAACGTGACAGATTTACTCGGGAGTATGACCCGCACACATACCTGTATTGAACTGAGAGACACCCATATTGACCAGGAAGTTGTGCTCATGGGATGGGTTCAGCACCGCCGGGACCACGGCGGGGTTATCTTTGTGGATCTGAGGGACCGGGAAGGCATCACCCAGGTGGTATTCAACCCCGTGGTATCCGAAGCCGTCCATGCCAAAGCCCAGGAAATCAGGAGCGAGTATGTCCTGGGTGTCCGGGGCAAGGTATCGGCCCGGCCGGGCAGCATGCTGAACCCCAACATGGCCACCGGCGCCATTGAAATCCTGGTGGAGGAACTTAAAATTTTCTCCCGGGCCAAGACCCCGGCATTCCAGATCGAAGACCGGGTGGAAGCCTCTGAAACCATCCGGCTGCAGTACCGGTACCTGGACCTGAGACGAAACCAGCTCAAGAACAACATTCTGGCCCGGCACAAGGCCACCATGGCGGTGCGCAACTACCTGGACGACAAGGGGTTCGTGGACATTGAAACCCCGTTTCTTACCAAAAGCACCCCCGAAGGTGCCAGGGATTACCTGGTTCCCTCCCGGGTCAACCAGGGTGAGTTCTACGCCCTGCCCCAGTCTCCCCAGCTGTTCAAGCAATTGCTGATGATTTCAGGTTTCGACCGCTACTACCAGATCGTCAAATGCTTCCGGGATGAGGACCTGCGGGCCGACCGCCAGCCGGAGTTCACCCAGATCGATATGGAACTCTCCTTTGTGAACGAACAGCAGATCATGGAAATTGCCGAAGGTCTGGTGAAAGCCATATTCAAAAAGGTGCTGGACCTGGATTTTAATGAGCCCTTCCCCGCCCTCACCTATGCCGAAGCCATGGACCGGTTCGGCCTGGACCGCCCCGACCTGAGGTTCGGCCTGGAGCTTTGTAACGTTTCCGACATTGTGGAAAACGCCAACTTCAAGGTGTTTGCCTCCGTGGTGAAAAACGGCGGCCTGGTCAAGGCCATCAACGCCAAGGGCTGTGCAGACTTCACCAGAAAGCAGATCGACGAACTCACCGAGTATGCCGCGGTTTACAAAGCCAAGGGGCTTGCCTGGATCAAGATCAAGGAAGACCAGTGGCAGTCCCCCATTGCCAAGTTCTTCTCCGACGAGGAAAAAGATGCCCTGAAGGAACGGCTGAACCTGGAACCCGGCGATATCGTCTTCTTCGTGGCGGACCAGCCCAAGATCACCAACGAGGCCCTGGGACAGTTGAGAAACGAGCTGGCCCGGCGGCTGGGACTTGTTGACGAGAACGAGTACAAATTCACCTGGGTCACCCACTTTCCCATGTTTGAGTATGATGAAACGGAAAAACGCTACCAGTCCTTGCATCACCCGTTCACCGCCCCCCTGGAATCAGATATCGACCGGCTGGCCGATGATCCTTTAAGCGTTAACTCCAGGGCCTACGACCTGGTGCTCAACGGTATTGAGATCGGCGGCGGCTCCATCCGTATCCACGATACCGGTCTCCAGGCAAAGGTATTGGAGACCTTAGGCATTGATGAAAAAGAGGCCAACGAAAAATTCGGGTTCCTCCTGGAGGCCTTAGCCTCCGGCGCACCTCCCCACGGCGGCATCGCCTTCGGCCTGGACCGCCTGGTCATGCTGCTGTGCAAGGAAGACTCCATCCGGAACGTCATTGCCTTCCCCAAAACCCAGAAGGCCACCTGCCTGCTGACCGAAGCACCGTCGGCGGCGGCACCAGCCCAGCTTCAGGAGCTTGCCATCAAGGTCAGCAAACCGGTGGAATAAACCGTATCCATTTAACAATAAAGCCCCCGGTCCTCCTTTGGGAAGACCGGGGGCTTTTGTTTTTCGGTAGACGGCAAAAAGAAAGGCGGACCTTACGCCTGTTTTCTCTTCACATGCAAAATTGGGGTGTTAAACACCAGGGCCGAGACATCGTCATCCCGCTTAACTTTGAGTTCCAGGGAGTCCCTGTCGATTTCAAAATACTTGGATATCACATCCACAATATCGTTTTGAAGGTCGGTAAGTGTGGTGTCGTTGACCTCGAGCTTGTCGTAAATCAAAGAGAATTGGAGGCGCTTTTTGGCCTCTTCTTTGGAATTCTTCTGACCGGTGAACCGTTTCAACAATCCTTGTAACATTCAATTCTCCTTATTTTAACCCGAAGGTTTTGCTGATCTTGTTCCACATGCTGGTCTTGTGGGTGGGTATTTCAATGGGGACGTCCGTTTCACCGTTGAGCCGCTTGGCAATCCGGCGGAAGGCCTGGCCTGCCTTTGATTCGTTCTGGAGCACCAGTGGGGTACCGGTGTTAGAGGAAATCAGGACTTTTTCATCCATGGGAACGAGCCCTGCCAGTTCTATGGACAGCACCTCCATGACATCTTCGTGGGAGAGCATCTCTCCGCGTTCAACCCGGGAGGGTTCAATCCGGTTCACAATAAGCCTGGGTTCCAGGGATCTGGCGTAAAGCAGGCCGATGACCCGGTCTGCGTCCCTGACGGCGGATACGTCCGGGGTGCAGACCACCAGGGCTTCGTTGGCCCCGACAATGGAGTTCTGGAATCCCTTTTCGATGCCGGCCGGGGAATCCATGAGCACATAGTCGAACTTTTTGCGAAGGTCATTGCAGACCCTTTCGACGCCGGACGTGGTAAGCACGTCCTTGTTGTCACTCTGGGAGGCGGGAATCAAAAAGAGGTTATCGATTCGTCTGTCCCGGATGGCTGCCTGATCGATCTTGCATCTGCCCTGGACCACATCCACGATGTTGAAGACGATCCGGTTTTCAAGCCCCATGACCACATCAAGGTTTCTCAGGCCGATGTCCATATCCACGATGGCCACCCGCTTGCCTTCAAGGGCCAGGGCCGCACCGATGGATGAGGTTGCCGTTGTTTTGCCCACACCGCCTTTTCCTGATGTTACGACAATGATTTTTCCTTCCAATTCACACCTCTATGCTAAGTTTTATATACATTCTTTGGGTTATCGCGTTATGCTAAAGCGTTTGCAAGCACTAGATGGCTTCCGGCCAAGGCAACCGTCTGAACGGTCCCTCTTTCATATAGTCCCGGACCACAATCTGTGCCCCTTCCACCGCGGCATATTCAGGGGCGGTTCCCTGGCTGTCATCGCTGCCTGCGGCTATCCGGGCGCCGATACGGACATGGCTGGGGTTAAAGCCCAGGGAAAAAATAATGGCATCATCATTGTCCGGAAAGCCGGCATGTACGTCACCGGACAGCTTTCCTAAGATGATTACGTCACCGCCGGCAACCAGTTCCGCCCCGGGGTTGACGTCTCCGGTGATCACCAGGTGTTTTCTGGCGTTGATCTTTTGCCCGGCACGGACCCGGCCCCGCAGCATGAGCACATCGCTTCGGTGATGATTCCAGCCCCGGGACAGATCCCGCTGGCGGATGCGTTCCGTGGGAACGGACCGTTTCTGGGGGGAGGTGGAGATTTTACCCAGTTCAAAGTTCTTTTCAAGGTGGCTTTTTATGGTCCGGATCAGATCCTCATGGCCTTTGGCATCCCCCAAATCCAGGGTAACATCCGCATTCACGGCCAGATGTTTCAAATTTTTAATCAGCTTGTCGATTTCCTCGATCAGCACCTCTTCCGGATGGGAAGGGTCGATGGTGATCCAGAAGCCCCCGCCGGCACCCTTGAGCTTTACAGGTGCGGGATTGTCAAAGTGTATCATTGAATTCCATGCATTGAATTAACGTTAACCGGCATATGCCGGCCTTGCAACAGACGAAAACCGGACTGTTCCAGGGAATATAAAAGGTAAGCATCCCCCTGTCAAGACGAGACATTTGCCTGCCGCACCACCTGTTTCACACAGGCGCAAGGAAGGCGGCGGGACTGAAGAATACGCAGCAGGTCCTATTGTTCCAGTACCTCCCGGATCTTGTGTGAAAAATCGATCACCGAGTAGGGTTTGAGGATATAGCCCTTGCATCCCTGCCTGAGCATCTCCTGGGCCTTTTCATCGATGGCGTAGCCGGTGGAGAGCAGCACCTTGATGTCCGGATTCAGCTTTTTCAGCCCCATAAAGGTCTCCAATCCGTTCATTTCCGGCATGATCATGTCCAGGACCACCAGGTTGATCTCATCTTTTTTCTCTGCGTAGATGGCCAGGGCTTCCCGGCCGGAATCCGCCGTGATCACCTTGTAGCCCAGCGCCTTGCAGATCTCCCTGCCCACGGTGAGAATCCGCTCCTCATCATCCACCAGGAGAACAAATTCATTGCCCAGGATCAGTTTTTCCTGGTGGGAGGGCATATCCGCATTCTCAATGGGTTCGGCCAGGGGGAGGATAATGGAAAAGGAGGATCCCACATTGGGGGAACTCCAGACATCAATCACCCCGTCGTGGTTTTTCACGATCTTTCTGGCAAAGGTGAGGCCCAGTCCTTTTTTATCCGGATAATTCCGGTGATTATGGGTATAAAAGGGTTTGAATATTTTTTTGAGCACCTCGTTGTCCATGCCGATACCGGTATCGGTGATGTTGATTTTCACAAAATAGCCGGTATCCACCCCGTAGGCCTCTGCCGTGCCGTTCATGATGGCGGCGGACTCGGTCATCACCGAAAGCTTGCCCCCTTCGGGCATGGCCTGGAGGGCATTTTCAACGATGACTGAAATCACCTGGTTGATCTTGTCCGGATCCCCGTTGATCACCAGGGGCTTGGCATTCAGATCCACATCAAGGATGATATTGCGGCCCTTGAGATCGAGATTCTCAACCGCCTTTCTCACCAGCCTATTGGCGTCGATACTTGTGGTGTAAAAAGCGTCAACCTTGGCAAACCCCAGCAACTGGTTGGCAATTTCAGAGCCCTGGTCTATGCAGGACAAAATTTCCGAAATATGCCCGTAAAGCGGGTCAGAGGGATTCACACTGCTCATCATCAAAGAGGCATGGCCTTTGATGGCGGACAACAGGTTGTTGACATCATGTGCGATGCCGTTTGCAAGGGCCTCTACCGCATCCAGAGACTCATCCTTGGGATTAATAAATTCCATGTAAGGTTCCTAACTTCATTACGGCGTCTATCTTACTCAAGGGCGATGATCCCTTCCTGAATGGCAAATTTGGTCAGTCCGGCCACGCTGAAAATATTCAGTTTCTTCATGATATTCCTGCGATGGCTTTCAACCGTTTTCACACTGACCCCGAGCTTTTCCGCAATATCCCGGGTTTTTTGCCCTTCCGCCACCAGTTGGAGAATCTCTCTTTCCTTTGTGGATATTTTACTGGCTTTGGGCAGGGCCTCCCAGATTTTCCGGCTGGGGGTGTTTTCGTCCGCATACATCCGTTCAATGGAGGGGGTAAGGTAATAATTTCCCCGGATCACCCCTTGGATGGCATCATAGATTTCATCAAAGGCGGATTCTTTGAGCAGGTAGCCTGAAGCCCCCGAGGCGAACATCTTGTTGATGATGCTTTTGCTCGAGTGCATGGACAGGGCGATCACCCGGGTATGGGGGACCTCCTGCCGGATTCTTGCCGTGGCTTCCACCCCGTTGAGGTCGGGCATGGAAATGTCCATCATCATGATATCCGGCTCAAGGGAAATGGCCTTTTCAACCGCCTCCCTGCCGTTTTTGGCAATGTCCAGAACCTTGATACCTTTATTTTCCAGAAGGCTTTTCAGCCCTTCCCGGATAATCGCGTGGTCATCTGCTATAATGACTTTAAGCTGCATTCCGCTCCCAGCATATTCCCCGGGCCAATTTACACCCGGATAATTTTTGTCCGAGTCTATCTTGAAGCCGGCCTAAAATCAAATATAAATTTTGTTTTCCCTTGACAAGTACCAGAAACTCCAGGTAAAAGTGCCCGCCATAGCGTTCTTGTATACAGAATCCCCAAACGTATAGGAAATTCCGGTGAAATCTCTTGAGATGAAAACCTTTGAGGTAAACGGCCGCCAGGGCAACTCCCTGATCCATGTGGGGGACACCCTTGCCAATGTAAGCACCCACATTCCGGATGGGACGATCCCCGTCATTATCACGGATGAAAATATCAAACGCCTCTACGGCGGCAAGTTCCCCGAAGGCCCCGTGATCACCATCGGCACCGGGGAAAAAAACAAAACCCTTGCCACGGTGGAGTATATCCTAAGGGAACTGGTGGAACTGGGGTGTGACCGGTCCAGTTTTATCCTCGGCATCGGGGGGGGTATTGTCTGTGATATCGTCGGATTTGCCGCTTCTATCTTTCTGCGCGGGGTAAGATTCGGGTTTGTCTCAACGTCCCTGCTCTCCCAGGTGGATGCCAGCGTGGGCGGAAAAAACGGTGTCAACCTGGATGCCTTTAAAAATATGGTGGGGGTATTCAACCAGCCCGAATTTGTGATCTGCGACATCGATATGCTGGCCACCCTTCCCGAAGCGGAAATTTCAAACGGCCTGGCAGAGATCGTAAAGCACGGCCTGATCAAAGATATCCGGCTGCTGGACTTCATCGATGCCAACCGGGAAAAAGCCCTGAGTCTGGACCGGGATACGGTGTTTCGTCTTGTGGCAGACTCCGTTTCCATCAAATCCCGGGTGGTTCAGGCCGATGAACGGGAAGCCGGAGAACGCCGGAAACTCAACTTCGGCCACACCATCGGCCATGCCATAGAAAAACTGGACCAGTCGGGTCACGGCAGGGCCGTGGCCGCCGGGATGGTGGCCGCCGCAAGGTTTTCTGAAAAAAAAGGCTTCATCAACCGGGATGCCGTGGATCGCGTTACCGATCTGATATTAGGCCTCAACCTTCCCGTATCGATTCCCTTCCCGGTGGAAGAGATCGTTGCCGCCGCCTCACGGGATAAAAAGAAGATGGGCAAGGATGTCTTCTTTGTCTTTTTGGATTCCCTGGGCTGCGCCCGGGTGGACAAGATCTCCTACGACGAGATGAACGACTTTATCCGCAACGATCTTTATTAATTGATTTTCCTGAGCACCAACCGAAATCCCATATAATTTGTCTTCATTTGGGGCAGGGCCCGGTTCCTGGCCCTGCACAGAGAGGCGGACACCGGATCAACATAGGATCCGCCCCTGACCACCCTGGGGCTGTTCTTTGATGACTGGCGGCCGGATTCATCGTCCTTTGCGTCCTTGTACTGATCACGGCCTTTTCGGTCATAGGCAGACCGGCACCACTCCCGGACATTGCCCCCCATATCGTAAATTCCGGCTTCGTTGGGCAGATAAGACCCCACGGGGGCTGTCCGCCCCCTGGTGCCTGCGGTGTCACATCCCCCGCAGTTGGCCCGGGGACGATAATCCTTATTTCCCCAAGGGTAGGGCATCCGCCGGCCCCGGCTTCTGCAGGCAAACTCCCACTGGGCTTCGGAGGGCAGGGTAAACCGCTTCCCGGTCATCTGGTTCAGGCGGCGGATAAATTCCCGGACATCGTCAAAAGAGACCTGTTCCACAGGGAGGGTGTCGCCCTTGAACCGGGATGGGTTCCGGTCCATCACCGCCATCCACTGCTGCTGGGTGACTTCGGTCTCCCCCATCCAGAATCCGTCAAGACAAACCCTTTTTGCGGGAAGGGCATTGCGGCCGCAGTCCTCATCGTTACCGCATCCCGCCCTGAAACATTTTCCCGGCAGCCAGACAAACCGCATGCCTGTGACCGGTTCCCGGAAGCTGTCTCCGCCATCATTGGCCGGTTCCGGCCGGTCATCAAACTCAAGGGTGCAGTTGCCCGAATATTGCCAGAGCTTCAGGCGGTTCCAGACCTTTTCCGCCCGTTTTTCCCCCAGGTCGTGGGCCCGCTTTGTCCAGCACTTTGCCTTGAAGGGATCCTTGAGCACCCCGTCACCATTGTAATAGGCCAGGGCGAGGTCAACCATGGCATCCGTATCCCCTGACCGTGCCGCCCGGATCAGATCAGACAGGGCCTGTTCATCCTCCCATTGGCCAAGCCCCTGGCCTGCACCAATTCCCATAAGCAGTGCCGATATCACTGCCGCTATTATAAGTGTACGCCGCATATGTGCTCCCTGCGTTCCAAAAGTGTCTGATGAATAAACCGCTTTTAATGCCCTTTTTTTTATAGTATAAATTGATGTCGATTGGTATGGCAGGTCGATTACTTTTTACTTCTGCAGCAGATTTCTTTTTAAGCCGCCTGTTGAAACGCACCAACCAAGTTCACGAATCGTATCAAGATTAACCTTAAGTTTAAGGAGGCAAATCCAAATTGTACCCGTATTTGGATGTATGATCAGGGAAAAATTTAAATCATCTGTTGACAAATAGGATTGAATCCTATTTAATCTTTCCAACGAAACAGGAAAGGAGACGAATGTGGAAAGCTTTTATGAACAATGCAAGGCCAACAACCTGAAAATCACCCCCCAGCGGGTGGCGGTGTTCAAAGCCTTGACGTCTTCTTTGTCTCACCCGTCAGCAGATCAGATCCACAGGGAGTTAAAAAAAGAGTTTCCCAATATTTCCCTGGACACGGTGAACCGAACCCTGCTGACTTTTGCCAAGGCAGATATGATTGATGTGGTGGAAGGCCATGGCGATCCCAGGCGGTTTGACCCCAACCAGGAGGCCCACCACCACTTTTACTGCATCAGTTGCCGCGGCATATTCGACTTCCACGACAGTGCCGTGGACAACATCAGTGTTTCCCCGGAACTGGAAAAACGGTTTACCATCACAGGTAAGCGGCTCTGTCTGTCCGGGTATTGTGATAATTGCCGCAGCAGCCAATAGAAGTTCCCCTGGACTGCTGCCCCTTTCAACCTGCGGGAGTTTCCCGCTATATAATGAAATGATAAAAAGGAGAATAAAATTATGGCAAGTTTAAAAGGCACCAAAACCGAAAAAAATCTGCTCACAGCTTTTGCCGGCGAATCCCAGGCCCGCAATCGGTACACCTATTTTGCCAGCCAGGCCAAAAAAGAAGGCTATGTTCAGATTTCAGATATTTTCGCTGAAACCGCTGACCAGGAAAAAGAGCATGCCAAACGCTTTTTCAAGTTCCTTGAAGGCGGAGAGGTGGAAATCGTTGGTGCCTTCCCCGCCGGTGTCATCGGTACCACACTTGAAAACCTCAAAGAGGCGGCGGCCGGCGAAGAATACGAATGGACCCAGATGTATCCGGATTTCGCAGCCGCAGCCAAAGAAGAAGGGTTTGACGCCATCGCCGAGGTATTCGAAATGATTGCCGTTGCGGAAAAACAGCATGAAAAACGCTACAAAGAACTGGCCGCCAACGTGGAAGCCGGCAAGGTATTTAAAAAGTCCGGTCCTGTGAAATGGCGCTGCCGCAACTGCGGCTATGTCCACGAAGGTGAGGAAGCCGTTGACCTGTGTCCGGCCTGTGCCCATGCCCAGGCCCATTTCGAGCTGCTGGCAGAAAACTGGTAATTCATTACCGTCTTTCGGCTCTTCATAAATACGACGCCCTGTAATCCCGTACCCTGCCTGTGGCGGGACAGATTCAGGGCGTTCCCTTTTTCTAAAGGGCCTTTGAATTGACAAAGACCGAATATGAACATATATTTACAGGCAATTTTAACCTGAATTAGGAAATAAACATGGCAGAAAATATTATCGAGCTCACCGACGAAAACTTTGAAGAAACGGTCAAAAACTCCGATAAACCCGTAATGGTTGATTTCTGGGCACCCTGGTGCGGTCCCTGCAAAGCCATTGCCCCCACGGTTGAAGCCCTGTCCGGCGAATACGGAGACCAGATGATCTTCGCCAAGGTCAATGTGGATGACAACCCCTTGAGCCCCAGTAAATTCGGCGTACAGGCCATCCCCACACTGATCTTCTTCAAAGATGGTGAGGTCGCCGAGCAGATCACCGGTATGGTCGCCAAAGAAAAACTTGAAGAGACCCTCAAGGGCGTTCTTTAAGGAGAGACACATATGAGCGATTATGATCTGGTCATTATCGGGGCCGGCCCTGCCGGCCTGACCGCCGGCCTGTACGCCGCCCGTGCGAGAATGAAGGTGCTTCTTCTCGAAAAGGCCGTACCGGGCGGACAGATTATCATCACGGACTGGATTGAGAACTATCCCGGATTCCCCGAAGGCATCAGCGGTTTTGACCTGGCTGAAAAGATGAAAAAGCATGCCGAGGACCTGGGCCTTGAAATCCGGACGGCTGAAGTCCACGGACTCAACCTTTCAGCCGACACCAAGGAGATTATTCTTAAAGATGAAACCATCATCACCAAGTCTTTGATCATTGCCTCGGGTGCATCGCCCAAAAAGCTTGGAATCGGCGAAGACAAATACATGGGCAAGGGGATCTCCTTTTGCGCCACCTGCGATGCCCCCTTTTTCCGGGACAAAACGGTCGTGGCCATCGGCGGTGGAGACACGGCGGTACAAGAAGCAATCTTTTTGACCAAATTTGCCAAAAAGGTCTATCTGGTTCACCGCAGGGATGAGTTGCGGGCCACCAAGATCCTCCAGGAAAGAGCCTTTGCCAACGAAAAAATTGAATTTGTCTGGGATACCGTGGCCACCGGTGTTGACGGTTTTTTCGGCATTGAGGGCGTAAAGGTGAAAAACGTTAAAACCAATGAAGAATCCGTCATCAAGGCAGACGGGTGTTTCATCTGGGTGGGCATTCTTCCCAACACCGAATTCGTAAAAGGGGCTGTGGCCACGGACGACGGCGGGTTTATCATCGCCGACGCCCACATGCAGACCAACATCCCCGGCGTTTACGCCGCAGGCGACGTGAGGGACACCCCCCTGCGCCAGGTGTCTACAGCCGTAGGCGACGGTGCCATTGCCGCGGTTTCCGCAGAACACTATATTGAGAATTTATAAGATGAGAAAATACCTGATCCTTGTGATCCTGACGGTTTTCCTTTCAGGGTGTTCCCTCTTTGAAGAGCCGACCCAAATGAACAAAAGCGCCGAGCAGCTGGCCTCCGAGGGGTCTGTCGCCTTTTTGAACCAGGACTATAACCAGGCGGTTAAAGCCTATACCGACCTTAAGGACTGGTATCCGTTCAGCAAATACGCCATCCTGGCGGAACTTAAAATCGCTGACGCCTACTTTCACCTGGAAGAATACGACGAAGCCGTCGTTGCCTATGAAACCTTTGAAAAAATGCACCCCAGGAATGAAGCGGTTCCCTATGTGATTCACCAGATCGCCCTGTCCTGGTTCAACCAGATCGACACGGTGGGCAGGGATGCAAGTCCCGCCAGAAATGCAAAGGCCCAGTTCGAACGACTGATCGCCCTATATCCGGATCACGAACTATCCCCAAAGGCAGCCGCCAAGATTGACACCTGCATTGACAATATGGTGGGCCATGAACTTTACGTGGCCAACTACTATATGAAGACCAAGGAATACAAGGCTGCCCTGAAGCGGTTCGAATACATCGTGGAATTCTATCCCGGTACCGAAGAGAGTGAAGTGGCCCTGGCCCAGATTCCGGTACTAAATGGCCTCATTCAAAACGCAAATCAATGATAGGAAGAAATTTACCTTTACTTTTAATTTAAACTCGTGTATCTTCACCGGGTTATTATTTTGATAAAGCGTTTTTTGCGTTAGGAGTGTAACCATGTCAAAAGAATGTGCAATTTGCGGGAAAAAACCAATGGTCGGCAACAATGTCAGCCATGCCCACAATCTCAACAAGAGAAGATTCAACCCGAACCTTCAGAGAGTCCGTGCCGAGATCAAAAAGGGTTGTGTCAGAAAAATCGATGTTTGTACCAGCTGCATTAAAGCTGGCAAAGTCGTAAAAGCCTCCTAAGGAAATTCTGACAGCGCCCGGGCAAACTCCCGGCAAAAAGAAACAACATTGAGTTCCGGTATGCAGTTTCTGGTACCGGAACTTTTGTTGTTTTACCCCTTTTCTTCCCCCTGATTTTTTCAAGAGAAAAGGCCGGCCCTAAATTGTCTTCAGGACCGGCCGATACACTTACAGGTTAGTTGTGTTTAAAGTCTTTGCTTAAAGTATCTTTGAAGCCAGTTCTGCCAGTTCTGACCGCTCTCCCTTTTCCAGGTTGATGTGGGCGTAAAGCTTCTGGCCCTTCATCTTTTCGATGATATAGGCCAGGCCGTTGGTCTGACTGTCCAGATAGGGGTGGTCGATCTGGAAGATATCACCGGTGAAGATGATTTTGGTTCCCTCCCCTGCCCGGGTGATGATGGTTTTCACCTCGTGGGGGGTGAGGTTCTGTGCCTCGTCCACAATAAAGAAAACCCGGACAATGGACCGCCCCCTGATGTATGAAATGGGGGTGATGACGATCTTTTCCTCTTCAATGAGTTCCTTGATCTTCTTTCCGGTGGAGTTGTGTTCGTTAAAATGGTTCTGGATCACCGACAGGTTATCGTACAGGGGCTGCATGTAGGGATCCAGCTTTGAGGCCACATCACCGGGAAGAAAGCCAAGATCTTTGTTACTCAGGGGCACCACCGGTCTTGCGATGAAAATCTGGCGGTAAAATTGTTTTTTGGCAAGTGCTGCGGCCAGGGCCAGCAGGGTTTTTCCGGTGCCCGCCTTGCCGGAAACGGTGACCAGGGAAATATCGGGATTGAGCATGGCGTTCAGGGCAAAGGTTTGCTCAGAGTTTCTCGGCTTGATCCCGTAGCAGATCCGTGGCTGAATCAATTTGACGGTCTGGGTGTTGCCGTCAAAAAAGGCCAGGGCGGATTTAGACCCGTTTTTCAGGATGACATTTTCATTGGAGTAAAACTCAAGATCCTGTCCCAGGCGGTTGGTGGGGGCCTCATAGGGTTTCTGGTACAGGTCGTCAAACACATCTGAAGCGATATTCTCCACCACTTTTAGACCCGTATACATGTCTGAGATATTTTCTACGAACTGCGAGTTGTAATTCTCCGTTTTCAGACCGATGGACCTTGCCTTGAGCCGGAGATTCACATCTTTGGTGACAAAAATAACCTTGTTAAAATCTTTTTTCTTGGCAATGGAGTAAGCGATATTCAGAATTCGAATATCCGGCGTTATATCGTTGAAGTTCTCCTTGATAATGGGATCCAGGGCCGTATCAAGCCGGATGGCGATACTTCCCTCCCCGTTGGGAAATGGCACGCCGCCATTGAGCATCTTGTCACTGGACAATGCATCCAGAGTTCTTAAAAAATCCCGGGCATTGGCATTGATGACGTTGTTCCCCTTCTTGAATTTGTCCAGCTCTTCGATCACCGTTATGGGAATGTAAATATCATTGTCCTTGAACTGGTGAATACAGCCGCTGTCATGAAGGATTACGTTGGTGTCCAGAATAAAGATTTTTTTCATATGGATCTCCGCTTTAAATTGCCGATATCTAAATCATAGAAGACTATGACGTCAAAGTAAAGGTTGGGGGGGAAATCTGGGGGCAGGGAACCCGTTGTACCCGGCGGATGCGCCGGGGTTCCGGCAAGGGCTGGTAACAAGCTATTGTTAACCATAAGATATCCAGGTTGGGGTTAAACATCAGGCCCGGGGGCATTGCTTTTTACACCCGGCCACGATAACCATATGTTATTTCATCCGGGTTGTCTACTAAAAATTTACCCGGGGCAAGGGCAGGTGGTTTTCCCTGTGCTCAAAATGAAGTGTAACCGGCTTTGGTTAGGATTCGATGGGGAACGTGTTTTTAATCCGATCTGACCACACGTTTTACGTCAGTGACTTTTTTGACCCGGCGGATCTCTGCCATGACCTTTCGAAGCTGCTCCCGGCTTTCCACCATGATGGTGAAATAGAACAGCCCGATACCGTCATCGCTGGTCTTGCTCTGGGCGTTGACAATATTGATTTTGGACTTGGAGATGACGCCGGCAATATCGGCCAGCAGACCGTGGCGGTCGTCTGTTTTGATGCGGATGGAGGCGGGATAGGATTCCTTGAGGTCACTTGCCCACTGGACCTCAATCTTTCTTTCACTGCTCATCTTCATGACGTTGAGGCAGGTTTTCTGATGGATGGTCACCCCCTGGCCCTGGGTGATGTACCCTGTGATGGGATCACCGGGCAGAGGGGTGCAGCACTTGGAAAACTTGACCAGGATATCGCTTAAGCCTTTTACGATGACGCCCGTATCCTGTTTGCCGCCTTTGGGGGCGGGTATGGCAATTTTTTTGGTGGCCCCTTCTTCCTCCCGGTGCTGTCCACGCTCCAGATCGGGCAGGGCCTTGTTCAGGACCTGGTTGGGGGTCAGCTTGCCGAATCCCACGTGGGCGATGAGATCATCCACTGTTTTAAAGCCAAAAAACTCCGCCACCCGGGCCATGTCCCCGGATTTAACCAGCGCATTGAAATTCTGCCCCTTCTTGCGGAAGGTTTTTTCGCACATCTCTTTGCCCAGAGAGAAGCTTCGCTCCCTCTCTTTGGCATTGATGTAGGCGCGGATTTTAGTCTTGGCCTTGACCGTTTTTACAAAGTTCAGCCAGTCGCGGCTGGGTTCATGCCCCTTGGTGGTCATGATTTCCACCGTATCCCCGCTCATGAGCTGATGGGCCAGGGGAACCAGCTTGCCGTTGACCTTGGCACCGGTACACTGGGCCCCCACCTCGGTGTGGATACGGTATGCAAAATCCACGGGTGTGGCCTTCTTAGGCAGGGTTTTGATCTCTCCTTGGGGGGTGAACACGTAAATTTCACCCGGGTAGAGGTCGATGCGGACATTTTCCAGGAACTCATCCGGATCACTGAGACTCTCCTGGTTTTCCACCAGGTTACGGATCCAGGCAAAAAGCTCCCCCGTGCTCTCATCGATATTGGTGCCCTCTTTGTAGGACCAGTGGGCGGCAATACCGGATTCGGCGATCCTGTCCATCTCGTGGGTACGGATCTGAATCTCCACCCGCTCCCCTTTGGGTCCGATCACCGTGGTATGGATGGACTGGTACATATTGGGCTTGGGATTGCCGATGTAATCCTTGATCTTGTAGTAGATGGGTTTCCACATGGAGTGGATGGCCCCCATGGCGGCATAGCACTGGGGCACCGTGTCAAGGATGATCCTGAAAGCGATGATGTCGTAGACCTCATCAAACTCCAGTCCCTGGGAAAGCATCTTCTGGTAGATGGAATAGTGGGCCTTGTACCGTCCCTTGATGTCACAGGGCAGTTCCATCTCCTCCATCTTGTAATGCAGGGAGGTGGAGACCTCCTTGATATAATCCTCTTTTTCATCCTTGGCCCGGTTCACAAGGGCCTCGATGCGGTCGTACTCCTCTCTCAGGGTGTAGTAGAACCCGATCTCCTCCAACTCATGCTTGATCCAGAAAATCCCCAGGCGGGCGGCAATGGGGGAGTATATATCCAGGGTTTCCTGGGCAATGGCGGCCTGTTTTTCCGGTTTGCGGTGGTACTTGAGGGTCCGCATATTATGGATCCGGTCCGCCAGCTTGATCAGAACCACCCGGATGTCGTCGGCCATGGCCAGGATCATCTTCCGCAGCGATTCTGCCTGCTGAAACCGCTTGGTGGCCGAAGGCAGGGAGGACAGCTTGGTCACCCCCTCCACGATATGGGCCACCCCGGGTCCGAAAAGATTCTCGATATCTTCCTTGGTGGCCGGTGTATCTTCGATGACATCGTGGAGCAGGGCGGCGGCAATACTTTCCATATCCAGCCGCATATCCGCCAGGATACTGGCCACCTCAAGGGGATGGGAGAGGTAGGGCTCCCCGGACAGCCGCACCTGCCCCTCATGGACCCGGGCCGAATAGATGTACGCCCTGTCGATCAGGGAGACATCCGCGTCGGGATTGTACTCGTAAATCTTATCCAATATGTCGGTGATACGTATCATCTGGCCCGGCCTTACAGATCCTTATATCTCTTTAACTAATATGCCTTGGCGAACAGAACCCGCCGCTCGCTTTTTTCACCGCAGCAGATGCAGGCCCCGTCTTCATCGGGGCTGTCAAAGGGGATACAGCGGATGGTGACGGAAAGGTCTTTTTTAATTTTTTCCTCGCACTCCCCTGATCCGCACCAGTGGGCATTGACAAATGCACCGTTGTTGTATCCCTTGGCCTTTTTATACAGGGCATAGAACTCATCTTTGTCGTCGATGGAAAAGGTGTTTTCCTCTTTATAGGCCAGCGCCCTCTGGAACAGGGTGTTCTGGATGTCATCCAGGGTGTCGGTGATGGTGTTGACAAATTCATCCCGGCCCATGGAGGTCTTTTTCCCGGTATCCCGGCGGGCCATGAATACCGCGTTGTTTTCGATATCCCTGGGTCCCAGCTCGATCCGGACGGGGATGCCTTTTTTCACCCAGTCCCAGCCCCTGGCACCGCCGATATCCCGGCTGTCGATCTCAACAACCACCTTGCGGTCGTGGTAGAATTGTTTCTGCAGGGCCGCTTTAAGGGCATCTGCACTTTCAAGGACAGCCGCGTTGTCCCCGCCTTTTTTCAGGATCGGCAGGATCACCACATGGGCCGGTGCAATTCTGGGGGGAACCACAAGGCCGTCGTCATCGGAATGCACCATGATCATGCCGCCGATCATCCGGGTGGAGGTGCCCCAGGATGTGGTCCAGGCATAGGCTTCCTGGCCGTCTTCATTCTGGAAGGTGATGTTTGATCCTTTGGCAAAGTTCTGGCCCAAAAAGTGAGAGGTGCCGGCCTGAAGCGCCCTTTTGTCCTGCATCATGGCTTCGATGCAGGTGGTGTCGTCCGCACCGGGAAACCGTTCAGATTCACTCTTGCGCCCCTTTACCACGGGCATGGCCAGGCGTTCTTCCACAAAGTCCGCATAGAGTTCCAGCATCTGCATGGTTCTATCCACCGCCTCTTCTTTGTTGGCATGGGCGGTATGGCCTTCCTGCCACAGGAATTCACTGGTTCTCAGGAACATCCGGGTCCGCATCTCCCAGCGCACCACGTTGGCCCACTGGTTTAAGATGATGGGTAGATCCCGGTAAGAGGACGTCCATTTGGACATGGATTCGCCGATAATGGTTTCGGAAGTGGGCCGAACGATCAGGGGTTCGGCCAGCTCACCGGCCGGTTTGAGCCCGCCGTCTTCGGCCTTCTCCAGCTTGTGGTGGGTGACCACGGCGCATTCCTTGGCAAACCCTTCCACGTGCTCCGCCTCTTTTTCAAGGTAGCTTAAGGGAATAAACAACGGGAAATAGGCGTTTCTCACCCCGGTTTCCTTGAACAGGTCGTCCATCTGGCGCTGGATATTTTCCCAGATGGCAAATCCCCAGGGTTTGATTACCATGCACCCGCGCACCGGAGAGTTTTCCGACATGTCAGAGGCTTTGACCACCTCCTGGTACCATTGTGCGTAATCCTCTTCCCGGGTCGGGGTGATGGCTGTTTTAACTTTTTTTCCCATGGTTATCCTCCGCATCTTTCGTCATAGAGTCGATTTCTTCGAGTAGTTGGTCCACCAGGCAGTCCTGATCTATTTTTCTGACCACCTTTCCCTTTTTGAATAATATGCCTTTTCCGTCTCCGCCGGCAATGCCGATATCCGCTTCCTTGGCCTCCCCCGGGCCGTTGACCACGCAGCCCATGATGGCAACTTTAATCCTAGCATTGCGTTCAAGTAAAGCTTTTTCTACGTCCTCGGCGATTTTAAACAGGTTGATTTTACACCGCCCGCAGGTGGGGCAGGAAATCAGTTCCGGTCCCCGCTGGCGGATGCCCAGGGCACGCAGAATTTCAAACCCGGTCCGGATCTCCTCCACCGGGTCACGGGTAAGCGATACCCGGATGGTATCCCCGATCCCCTCGGCCAGGAGCATACCGATGCCGATGGATGATTTGGTGATACCGGCGTAAAGGCCGCCCGCCTCTGTCACCCCCACGTGGAAAGGCACGTCAGTGAGGGGGGCCAGCATCCGGTAAGCCTCCACGGTCCGTTCCACATCCGACGCCTTGAGGGACACCTTGATGTCCTGAAATCCCAAGCGCTCCAGAATTCGTATGTTGGCCAGGGCGCTTTCGGTCATGGCTTTTGGCGTGGGGCCGTACTGCTTTTCGATTTCCTTTTCCAGGGAGCCGGCATTCACTCCCACCCGGATGGGAAGATTGTGGGATTTGGCGCAGTCCACCACAGCCCGGATCTTTTTTTCCTCACCGATATTTCCCGGATTGATTCTCAGCCCGTCCACCCCGGATTCCGCAGATACCAGGGCCAGGCGGTAATCAAAGTGGATATCAGCGATAAGGGGAATGTTAATCTGGTCCTTGATCTGCCGGATGGCAAGGGCAGCCTCCATATCCGGCACCGCCACCCGGATGATCTCGCAGCCCGCATTTTCCAGGGCCAGGATTTGGGCTACAGTGGCCGTCACATCCTGGGTCTGCGTATTTGTCATGGACTGGACGCAAACCTGTGCCTCAGAACCGACCCTCACATTTCCCACACGTATCTGCCGGGTTTTCCGCCGCTCCCTGACCAACCCCATAATAATATACTTTTCCTTCCGGTAAAGGCCCGTAAAAACTAAAATGCCTGTGCCAGATTTTCTTGGCCCAAGCACCGAGATTCCGAAGGGTTACAATACCATATCACGGCCGGTTTTATCAATACTATTAAAGCGGGGATCCGCACCCGTCGATAGTAGCTTTGCCTATGTATACGGAATTGATAAATCCGCCGAGGATAAATCCAAAACCCATAATCCGGATGCCGTCCTGTCCATGGCTGAAATGGAGAGTCTGCGCTCCGTTTACCTGGAACTGGGGCCGGATCATGAACTCTGGGAAAGCATAGGCACCCTGCTCACCGAAGCGCTGACCGGTAATGGCCGGACCAACTTTTTAGCCGTTCTGGGAGATGCAGATGAACTGGTGATGGAAGATTTCATCACTACTGTGGCAGACCTTGAAGGGTATTTCAAATCAACCCTGTTTCTTGTGGGAGTCGGTATTTCCGACAGCCATATGAACACGTGGTTCAACGCCCGGCAGGGGTTTCACGGGGATACGGGTGAGGAGCTCTGATTTAACTTCTAAAACTTTTTCAGAAAAACGTTAATTAAATTCGGGTATGCTCTCAAATACCCGGTCCAAAACGGTCAGGGATGCCTTAAGGTTGCATAGATTAAACACCTCCAGGGAAACCGTTCCTTTAAAACCTGTCAGTTCCTCAACAACCTGACCAAAGTGTTCCTCAGAAAACCGGTCCAGCCCCTGGTGATCCTTGGGCCGCCCGTTTGAATCCCGGGCACCGAAGTCCACCCCGTGAAGGTGCATAAGGGGGATACGGCCGTCAAACAGCCGGAAGCTTTTGGCAAGATCATACCCGTATTTAAAGTGATGGCCGGCATCCAGGCAGACCGAGAGGTTGAAATCCTCAATCAATGATGTCAGATGACCGGGATCGTACCACAGGGTCTCCACTGAAATCATCCCCGGATCATCCAACCCGGGTACCCATAGTTCCAGCCCCTGCCTCGCATGATCTTTCCATTCCGCGATGCTTTGCCCGTCCCGAAGATCCCGGTCCATGTCCAGATGGAGGGTGTGGGAGGTCGGGGCAATGGGGGCAAAGCGTTCCAATACACGGTTCAGGATATCTGCGGCCTTTTGCCGTTCCGGTCCCAAGTATGATGTCAGGCTTATGTCCACCGGCAGATGGATATTGTAGGTGAGTTGCAGGTCTTCTCCCAGCGCTTTTAAAACCTGTACATCTTCGGCTGAGGGAATCACTTCCTTAGGGATGCTTTCAAATACCAGCAGCTCGATCTCGTCAAAATAGGGTCCGATCTTTCTGACGTTGGGGATGATGTGGTCGGGGTAAATGAATGAGGTGGTGCCCAGTCTGAAGGGGCGTTGTTTTTTTACTTCGACCATCGCTTATTATCCCAGAAAAAACAGAAGGAGCCCCGCAATCAAAGCGCCAAGGAGAGCGGCCAATAGCATGAGGTCGCAGGCCTGGCCGATCTTTTCGGGCTCAGGTTCGCCAAAGGCCCCGCCAATATAGGGTTTTTCAACCCGCTTGCCGTGGTAGACGTTGGGGCCGCCCATGCGGACTTCGAGGGCGCCGGCAAAGGCGGCCTCGGGGAAGCCGGCATTGGGGCTTTTGTGGTTGCGGCCCTGGGTCAGGGCGGTGAACAGGGCCTGTTTACCCCGCCGTGGGGACAGCAGGCCGGCTGCCAGGGCGATCAGGGGAACGGAGAGGCGGGCCGGGATCAGGTTGGCCATATCGTCGATGCGGGCGGCGGCTCTGCCGAAAAGGATATAGGTGTCGTTTTTATACCCCACCATGGAGTCCAGGGTGTTGATCATCTTATAGGCCATTGCGCCTGGGACCCCGAAAACCAGGGCAAAGCATAAGGGGGACAAAAAACCGTCCACAAAGTTCTCCGCCACGGTTTCCACAGCGGCCCGGGTGATGCCTTCCCGGTCCAGCTCCCGGGTTTCGCGGCCCACGATATATCCCACCATGGTTCTGGCGCATGAAAGATCGCCGGCCACAAGGGGCCTTGCCACATCCATAGCCGCCCCTGCAAGGCTCCTGGCGGAAAAACAGTAAAAGAGCATCAGGATTTGAATCCCGACGGCAAACAGGGGATGAATGGCGGCAGCCAGGGCAATGGCGGCGGCTGAGATCCCCCACACTGCGGCAATCAATCCGACGGCAAACACCAGGCCAGCCCGGAAAGGATCGGATATCATCCGCCTTGCCGCGGGCTCAACCCGTGAAATGGCATTGCCCATCCAGATGATGGGGTGGGGCAGCCATCTTGGGTCCCCTGCCAGAAGGTCCAGGGCAACCGCAGCGGCAACAATCTGCCAGGAAATATCAGCCATGGGTTGCTTCTCCGCTAAGCGCTCTTTTAATACTGTGAGCCAGAGTGTCGTTGATGTCCCGGCTTTTCAGGGAGAACCTGACAAAGCGGTCTGAAAGGCCGTGGAAGTTGGTGCAGTCACGGATCAAAACCCTGTCCTGCCCCACCCGGTCGCAGAATACCGGGGCCGGAATACTGTCCAGTTCCGCCAGGATAAAATAGGTGGGGGCGTCAAAAAGCCGTATGCCTTGTACACCGTCCAGGGAGGAGACAAACCGCTGTTTTTCCGTCCGGATGAATTCCCGGGTCTTCCGGTAAAAGGGGAGGATCTCATCGGGGTGGTCAAAAATATCCCGGATCACCTCCTGGGCCAGGGAATTGACGCTCCAGGGCTGGTAGTAGGCCATGACCTTGTCGATAATACCTTTAGCGCCACTCAGAAATCCAGTCCGCAGCCCCGGAATCCTGAAAATCTTTGACATGGAGGACAGGGTCACCAGGTTGGGAAAATCCGCTTCCACAAAGGAACGCTCTTCGGCATCGTCCACAAAGGGGAGGTAGGACTCATCCATGACAAAGCAGGTGTCCGGGTGGGACCGGATCAACGCCTCCAGGTCGGGCTTTGGAATCAAGGCACCCGTGGGATTGTTGGGGTTGCAGATGAACACCAGGTCCGACTGCCCGGCCTGGGCGTACACTTTCTCCATATCCGGGGCAAATCCGTTCTCCGCCGTTGAAATCTGGTGGGAATAGGCGATGCCGTACATGGTGCAGGCGTCCCGGTAGTCCGAATAGGTCGGTCCCAGAATCATCACCTGCTTGGCCCCTAAAGCCACGGGCAGGGTATAGATGAAAAAGGTGGTGCCGTTACCCGGGATAACGGTTTGAGGGTCGATCCCGTGAAAATCGGCGAAGCCCTTTGCCATGGCCGCTGCATCCGGCTCCGGCAGGGAATGAATGGCGGAAATTTTTTCCTTGATCAAACCGTGGATCCGGTCCGGCGGCCCCAGGGGATTCAGGTTTGAACTCATATCGATTATCTCATGGACCGGGCATCCCAGCCGGTCTGCCAGTCGCTGCTTGTTTCCACCGTGTCCTTGAATCATATGTTTCTTTCTTCGTTTGCTGCTTAGGTGTAAATCAATGCCGTGCCTGCCGCCAGAAACAGAAAGGCTTCCATGGCTTCCGTCATGGCCCCGAGCATATCGCCGGTGATGCAGTTCATATTTTTCTTATAAAATCGTAAAATCACGAAGGTGCCGATACAAAATCCCAGGAGAATCACCAGGCCTTTGACACCGAGAAATAACGAGAGTCCCAGGGGAAGCAGGCAAAAAATAAAATCCGCAGGCCCCATGGGGCGGTCAAACAGATCTTTTCCGGTGCCCTGCCCCTGCCGCCCGTAGTCCAGAAACCGGATGCCGAAAATCATGGAGGCCCTGGCCCAGGCCGGCACCACCACCAGAATACCTGCGGTATAAAGAGGAGAGGCCGTTGTCTTCACCGACCATATTCCGGCCAGCTTCAGGGAAAGCCCCAGCACCACGGCCACAAGGCCCATCATCCCGGTGCGGCTGTCTTTCATGATCTCCAGGGCCCGCTCACGGCCCCTGTGGCTGAACATACCGTCCGCCGCATCCCCCAGGCCGTCCAGGTGAAAAGCCCCTGTGACGCCCACCAGGAAAACAAGGTCGATCAGCGCAGCCACAGGCGGCGCCCAGACCTTTGAGGCGGCAGCATCCACCAGCGCCAGCAGCAGGCCGATGATGATCCCCACAACGGGAAAGAACCGGACCATGCCCACCGGTGAATAGGGGGGATTTTTACCGGCAGGCAGGATGGTGATAAAGGCCAGGCAGGCCCGCAGATCCCCCAGCAGCCCATGATTTTGGTTCGCCATGGTTAGTGTTCCGCCTTCCGGGTCTGATAAAACACCCCTCTTGCCTGTTCCCGGGACTCAATCCTGCCCCTGGACAGGTTATCATT